>Ga0207706_10000108_pt1 | contig 87903 bp, 82 predicted proteins | sample KBSC53metaG_FD_184318 | JGI IMG/M metagenome (GOLD analysis project Ga0207706, IMG submission 184318) | Corn rhizosphere microbial communities from Kellogg Biological Station, Michigan, USA - KBS C5-3 metaG (SPAdes) (version 2) | ecosystem: Host-associated > Plants > Roots > Rhizosphere > Soil ...
GGTGTACCTGGTGCCGGTAGATGTTTGGTACATCATCCCGTTTGATGTGGTGGAGGGGAATTTGTCGCTGAACCTTACGCCGAGGAAGGGGCACAAGTTCGCGCAGTATATGGAAGGGTGGAATCTGCTGCGCGGGGCGGAGAAGAGGGCGCGGAAGAAAGCGGCTCCAAGAGGATTGACGGTTGAGAATTGCTGAGTGTGTGGAATGCACGAGCAACAGCAGGTCCCTCCACTTCGCTCGCTGCGCTTCGCTACGGTCGAGATGACACCTCGGTGAAATCAAGCGTGAAACTTGAGCCGGGGAAAATGCGAACCGGGAGAAAAACATCGCGAATAATTTAATGGGCGCTGGGAGCGCCCATGTTTCGTTCAGAGACTTCCGCGCACGAGAAAAACGATCAGGATAATTACCAGAACCGTTCCTGCCAAACCGTAACCTAACATAGAACCTCCTACCTGGCTGTCGGACACACTGATTATGCCGATAAAGACGGCTTGTGGCTGGTCAGTTTAGCTCACCGTGGGTTGGGAAAGGTCTGAATCTTCAAGGTCAAAGTCCCCACCCTAATTTCGCAAAAAACGCGAAATTAGGATGGGGCAACCCTCGCGCTCTTCTTTGCCCTCGGGGCTTCCTGGCGAGCGTTTCTCACTTGGACTGGGAATGGTGATCGAAGCTGATGACGCGGGTGACCTTCCACACTCCGTCCTGGTTTTGCCAGAGGTGGATGAACTTGGCCTCGCCGACAGAGGCGGGTTCCTCGTGTCCGGGATGATGGAAGCGGTGGATGCCGATCTCGACCGCGCCGTAGTTGGCGATGGGGTAGACCTCGAGCGTGCCGGGGACGAGTTCTCTGGTGACTTTGCCGCAGATGTTGTTCTTGATCCCCTCGACGAGGGCCTGCCGTCCGCGGCTCAGGCCGGTCTTGTCGTGATAGAACTCGATGTCGTCGGCGATCAGCGATCCGAATTTCTCCAGATCGCAGTGGTTGTAGGCGTCGAAGAGCTGGGCGTCCAGGGTCTGGATGGTTTTGAAGAGCGAGTCTGAGGGCGCGGCTTGGGAGCAGGCGAAAGATGTGGTGAGCAAAGCTGCAACGAGGACGGCTGGCAAAAGAAAAGTGGTCTCTTTCATTCGGGATCCATTTTTTACGCGAGATATGCCACCTGATAGTACGTGCGAACGGGGGAGATGGTTCCGCGATCCCTGTTCTTTCGATGACGATGCCGACGTACCGCAGGTCTCTCCACTTCGCTGGCTGCGCTGCGCTCCGGTCGAGATGACAGGGGGTGGGAATTGAGGGAGGCTGTCCGGGTTCCCACTTGTCGTGAAGAACGCGAGAAATGGGGCACGTTCGGTTTTCCTGAAGCGTTCCTCATCTTAGATGCCGGCGAGGAGTAGACTCTAGCGGTTCTGATTGCTCAGAGGGTTTGCCATAAAAAGGAGATTAGATGAAATACGTGATCAGCTGGAACGAACGGCCTCAAGGGTCGCCGGCGGAGTATGAGAATGCCCAGAAACGAATCCTTGAGGTGTTTGGGCAGTGGAAGGCGCCAGCGAATTTCAAGATTGAGTTCTTTGTCATACGGGTGGGCGATTGGGGCGGGCATTTGCTGGTGGACTGCGACGATCCGCTGGCGGTGCACAAGTTTTGTTCGATGCTGCCGGCATTTCAGATGGAGGCGCGCCCTGTCATTGCGGTTCAGGATGCGGTCCGGGCCGAACTCGAAGTGATGGCATGGCGTGACGGGCTGAAGGGCAAGTGACCCGTCGGGCGGCTGGCCCGTCCTCGGCGGCAGGAGTTTGCTGGATTCCGGATGGGTGGTTTCACGGCTTCGAGGTCACATTTCCCACCCTGTCTCTCCAAAGAACGGAGAGACGAGTCGGGTGTTTTCCCCTCAAAACGAAGCCCCTGCCGGAGCAGGGGCTGGGAAGATGCGTGGCGCAGTTACTTCTTTGCGGGTTCGGCCTTGGCGTACTTGCGGCGGAAGCGCTCGACCCGGCCGGCGGTGTCCATAAGCTTTTGCTTGCCGGTGAAGAAAGGATGGCAGGACGAGCAGATTTCTACGTGGATGTCGCCTTTATGGGTCGATCGTGTGGTAAAGCTGCTGCCGCACGCGCACATAACGCGTATTTCGTTGTAAGCGGGATGGATGGCTGCCTTCATGGGGTCTCCAAACTTATTCGAGACATTAGATTCTAAAGGATTAGTGAAGGATTCAGCAACCCCGGGAGGGCTTGGTCTTGCTAGCGCCGGCGTCCTGCCGGTTGGCCGCCAGAGCCCACGGGGGTACGGAAAAAGGTGAAAGCCGAAAAGACCCAGCCGAGCTTTGCTCGGCCTGGACGGGTCAGAGATCCGTCCCTACACAATCACAAAGAAAAAACGGCAGGACCGACCTCCTGCCGTTTTCGGTTCGTACCTGTGGGCCTACTTACCGCGGTTGACCGCTTTCTTGAGTTCGGCTCCGGATGAAAACTTGGCGACTTTACGGGCAGCGATCTTGATGGTGGCGCCGGTCTGCGGATTACGCCCGTTGCGGGCTTTTCTCTGCGAGACGGAGAACGTGCCAAAACCAATCAACGCTACTCGATCTCCCTTTTTCAGAGCAGAAGTGATGCTGTCGACAGTGGTGTCGATAGCCGTGGCTGCCGTGGCCTTGCTGATGTGGCAGCTAGCTGAGATTCGGTCAATGAGATCGGCTTTATTCATCTTCTCTCCTGGCAGGTTTCGTTAGTCCCCCAGCGCGCACAGGGGAGGAAAGAATGGACACTCGCTGAGTGGGGAAACCCGACGGCCTTATTTAGCTACCGTCTAAAGAGAATGTCAACTGTGGAAATCCGCGCCGGATGCCGAGTCTGGGTCAGGCTGGGAAGTTGCACCCGTTGCGGGACTGAGAAAATGCCTGTTCCCCGCGGCCAGGCCCGGAAAAGCGGCTCTGCCAGCGCTAAAGCAGTCATGCACCGACCTGTATCCGCCCAGGTCTGTATTTCCTCAGCCCTCCACAACTCCCAGCTCCACTGCACAGGATGTACACAGGCACACCGGCTTTGGCACTTGCGAAAAGCGGGTCGCCGGTGCACAGTTTAGTGAAGGAAAAGAACCCAGGTGATGAAAGTTTCCGCGGACGTGTGTCCTCTGTGTGAAGGTACTGGCTGGAAATCAGTCTCTATCGGCTCCGATCGTCGAGTGACCCGTTGCGACTGCCGGCGGCAGGCGCGCACCCAGACCCTGCTCGCGGCGGCCCGCATTCCCAAACGCTACGAACACTGCGAGCTCTCCAACTTTGACTTCGACGGTGCGCACCGGCAATTGTTTCCCGCCCGCATGGCCGCCTGCAAGTTTGTGGAGGAGTATCCGCTGGACGGTACTGGCCTGATGCTGATCGGGAGCATTGGGGTCGGCAAGACGCACCTGGCGGTCGGCATCATCAAGGAACTGGTGTTAAGCAAGGGGATTGCCTGCCTGTTCTACGACTACCGCGAATTGCTGAAGCAGATTCAGAACTCTTATAACGACTCGGTGAAGGCCACCGAACTGGACGTCCTGCGACCCGTATTCGACACCGAGGTGCTGGTGCTCGACGAACTGGGCGCGGTCAAACCGACCGAATGGGTTTGGGACACGGTCAGCCTGATCCTGAATACCCGCTACAATGCCAAACGCACGACGATCATTACCACCAACCTGCCCAATCTGGGTGAACGCGAGCGCCATCGCAGTGCCAACATCCGTAGTCTGGAAGCCGCGAAATATTCAGCCGAGAAGGAAACACTGGGCGACCGTATCGGCGAGCGCATGCTTTCGAGGCTGCACGAAATGTGCCGCATCATCGAGATGGACGGCGCAGACTACCGCCGAAGCTTGAGGAGTGCCAGCCTCCGCTAGATTCTTGGCCACGGATTTTCACGGATTTGCACGGATCAAACATTTGATCTTGTTGAGATCGGTGTTATTTGTGTGAATCCGTGCCGCGTTTCCTGCATTCCTTGGTTCATTCAAACTAGAATGCCTAGGTGCTGACCGAGCGCCTGGAGTTCGCCCCCGATCGCGACGTGGAAGCATTTGCCGCGGCCCCGGCCGGGCCGGCCGTATTCCTGCTGCGCGGGAACGATGCGCAGGCCGAACCCTATGTCAGCAAGACCGCCAATCTGCGGCGCCGCCTGCACCGCCTCCTGGGCCCTCCGGAACAGACGCGAAGGCTGAATCTGCGCGATCGCGTGCATGCCATCGAGTTCACCGCCACCGGCTCCGACTTCGAATCCGGTTTCGTACTGTACGGCGCGCTGCGCCAGACCTTTCCCAAAACCTACAGCGACCGCCTTCGGCTGCGCTTCGCGCCGCTGCTTAAGCTGCACCTGGAAAATGAATACCCGCGCGCTTCGATCACCACCCGGCTGGGCCGCCTGGGCGGGCGCTCTCTTTACTACGGGCCGTTCCCGTCGCGTGCCGCGGCGGAAAAGTTCGCCAACGATTCGCTGGACTTCTTCAAGATGCGCCGCTGCGTGGATGATCTCCATCCCGACCCGCAATTTCCCGGATGTATCTACTCTGAGATGAAAATGTGTCTCGCGCCCTGTTTCAAGGGATGCACCGACGAGGATTACCGCGCCGAAGTGGCGCGGGTGCAGTCGTATTTCGACAGCAGCGGCCACTCGCTGGTGCGGGAGATCACCGCGCAGCGCGAACAGGCCTCGTCCAGCCTGGAATTTGAAAGCGCCGCGGCGCTGCACGCTCGCGTGGAAAAACTCAGACCCGTGATGGGGCAGCTTCCCGAAATCGTACGCCGCATCGATCAGCTCACGGCAATCATGGTGCAGCCGTCGGCCTTCCCCGAATCGGTGGCATTTTTCTTTATTGATGCCGGCGTCATCACCGGCCCGCTCACGTTTCCCATCCAGGCCGTGGACCACACCAAATCACAATCCATGGAGTCACGGGTACAGGCCGCGCTGGCCACGCTTCCGGCGGCCAACACCAGGACCGCTCTTGAAACTATGGAACACCTGGCCCTGCTCAAGCGCTGGTTCTACCGCAGCACCCGCTCGGGAGAGATCTTCTTTGCCGATCCCAAGAGTGGACTGCCCCTGCGCCGCCTGGTGCGCGGTATCGCGCGCGTCTATCGCGGAGAGAAACCGGAGGCCAATGCGGCGAATATCGACGACCGGGTGGCCGGCCCTTCCTGACAGAATCGGTCCGCCGCCGATGATAAACTGTTGGCGAAAACGACCAGGAGGAACCACAATGGCGGATGCCAAAGTTCTATCCAATCAGAAAACCATTCTGTCCAACCAGGCAACAATCGCAAAAAACCAGAAGACCATCCTGTCCAACCAGAGCGCCATCGTGAAGAACCAGAAGACCATCATCGCCAACCAGGGCGTGATCAAAAAGAACCAGGCCGCGCTCAAAGAAATCCTCAAAAATCAAAAGCTGATTCTGGCGGCTGTAACCCGGTAGGCCGCCGCAGACCGTGTGGGGACGAGTCTCTGACCCGTCCAGGCCGAGCTTCGCTCGGCAAGTTCCAGCCCTGCTTTTGCGGGGCTTTGTCTTTTTGGGACAGGTAGAATAGGGTCGTGCGCAAGTATTGGGACAATTCCGGGCCGGACGCGGGCGAGGGCGCCCGCGCCACACTGGCTAAGACCACACCGGCTAAGACCACACCGGTGCCTTCCTGGTTGACCATTGGGAAGGTGCGCATTGCTCCGGCGACCGTGCTGGCTCCCATGGCTGGGGTGACCGACACCGTGTTTCGCCGGTTCATCCGCAACCTGGGCGGGTGCGGGCTAATCATGACCGAGTTCACTTCGGCGGACGGCATCCTGCGCTCCAAGGACCGGAAGGCCAAACTTTATCTGCACTTCTACGAGGACGAGCATCCCATCTCGGCGCAGCTTTTCGGCAGCGATCCCAAGGTAATGGCTGAGGCGGCCCGCATGGTCGAGGGTCTGGGCTTCGATCTCGTGGACCTTAATCTCGGGTGTCCGGCGAAGAAAGTTGTGAAGTGCAACGGAGGGTCCGGACTGCTGAAGGACTTGCCCGCGATTGGAAAGATTTTCGAGGCGGTGCGGGCGGCAGTCACGATTCCCTTCACGGTGAAATTCCGCGCCGGCTGGAATGACGACAACATCGTTTGCGTCGAACTGGCAAAGATGGCAGAGGACTGCGGACTGTGCGCCGTGGCGCTGCATGCTCGGACCCGCGAGCAGGGTTACAGCGGCCAGGCCCGCTGGGACTGGATTGCGGCGGTCAAGGATGCGGTGAAGATTCCTGTCATTGGGAACGGCGATATCCGCACCCCGGAAGACGCTTGCGCCATGGTCGCGCAGACGGGATGCGACGCGGTGATGATTGGGCGGACGGCGCCGTCGAATCCGTGGATCTTCCGGCAGATTGAGCAGTATTGTAGCGCTGTCCGTGTGGGGCCGGGTTTTCAACCCGGCCAGGCCGAGCCCAGGCTCGGCGAGCTGGCGCTCGCCCGGACAGCCGAGGGCGGCTGTCCCCACGTGGTTCGTGCGTATGACGAGCCCAGCGAAGCTGACCGCTACCAGATGATTCGAACCTACTTCGAAATGTTGATCGAAGAGGAGTTGCCGGGGGCCGAAGGCAAGATGAAGCAGTTTGCTTCATGGTTCACGCATGGCGTCGCCGGCGGGGCGGCACTGCGCAAAGCGATTTACGAATCGAAGAGCCGTGTAGAGATTCTGTCCAGCGTTGAGGGTTTCTTTGAGGGCCGCATCGACCCGTGTGGCCGCGGGCGACTCGCCCGCGAGGTTTTGACTTCCAGTCCTTAGGGGCTTTCGTGAGGAATTAATGTCAAACCGCCGGGCCAAGTGGGCGGTAACCGACGTTCTGCCGGCTACCGCCCTCGTCCTGCGCTACTGACATGGCTTTGAGTCCGGCCGTTACTTGCCCTTCACTAACGAGCAGTGAGTTGAAGCCGTTTTCCATGTACCCGAATCATTCACCCAGGTGTCGCTGCAAAGGACGGTTCGCGCTCGGTGCTTCCCCTGAAGATCAGCTTCGTAGGTGAACGTGTAATGTGAAACCGCGACGTTCGGACCGAAGGTCGCCACCTGCAGGTCGCTGATGTTGCCGCTCTTCCACTTGTTCGTGTTGTTCTGCAGATCCTTGATGAAATCGTCCTTCGTTTCCCAGGCCCCCCAGCTGTTTCCTGCCATGAATCCGTCAGCCAAATGCTGCTGCGCCCACGACACATCGTTCTTCATTTGCGCATTTCTGGAGTCCTGCTGCAGTTGTTTGATCTGCTGGGCGACATCGCTGTCACCCTGGGCGCGAAGGTTAATGGATAGGGTAAGACCACAGAATACGGTTAGGACAGCAAGCACTGTTGTTCTTGTCATGGTTAAGAGTCCTCCTTGAAGAGCGGCTGGAAGTTTACACCGCCGTGACCGCTTGTGCTTGCCGAACTGCTGTCAGGCTGTAGGAGGGGAGGTTCTCGGGGTCAAGCGTACGACCCGTCGCCAGGGCGGCAAGTCAATGAAGATCGAAAGGGGCCGTCAAAAACGGAGGTAAAACGATGATTACATGGCGCTGAAGCAGCCGCGATTGGCGTTGCATCGCCTCTCCACCAACTGTCTTCGGAGCTCTTGGTTATCTGGCTGTTTATTCGGTTACAGCTTCAGGCGAGCTTTGCTCGCCCGCACGGGCGAGGACGCCCGCGCCTCCATTTTTGGGCGGACGCCTTTTCGCCTATGTGGTTGCCACTTCCGCTCACGCCTGAGACAGGTGGGAGCCGTGCTGGAAGTGGTATTGCAGGATTTTCGCGGCCAGAGTCGGGCTTACCGTACCGGCTTCGGTCGTGACCGCGCGCACCACCTCGCCCCGGCAAACTACTTCTGCCGCGGCCAGGCCGGCGATTTCAGCGGGCAGCACGAGATTGATTTCGAGCTGCGCGTTGGCTGGGATCGGTTCTTCCGCCTGGAACAACATTCCCGAGCGGCTGATGTTTTCGGTTGTGCCTTCGCGCCAGCCGCTTTCTCCCACCAGCCGGTATTTCAGCGGCAGATGGAGATCGAAGCGGGTAGCGCGGAAGGGGGAGGAAATCTTGTTTCGGGTGCGAGCCATTGGAGCGGGTTGAGCTAAGCGAGCAGACATGTGTATCTCCTGAGGGAGTGTGTTATCGAGCACCTCCCGCACTTTTGCTTTCAGGGCGGGGAGGGTAAAGGGCTTCTGGAGCAGGGTGATGCCCTGGTCTAGCGTGCCGTTGTGGCCAATGTGGTTCTCCGTGTAACCCGACATGTACAGCACTCTCATCTCGGGACGCGTGGGGGAGAGCTGGTTGGCCAATTCACGCCCGTTCATTCCCGGCATGATGACGTCGGTCAACAGCAGGTGAATGGGGCCCTTGTGTGCCTGGGAAATCTTGATAGCGGAGGCGCCGTCGGGAGCGTCGATCACGCTGTATCCCTGGGTTTCCAGTGACTGGCGTGCCAGGCGGCGCAGATTTTCTTCATCTTCTACCAGCAGGATGGTTTCGTGGCCGGGGCTGGGCTGTTCTGCATCGGCGGCCAACGCAGGTTGGGTGGCCAGGGCTTCTCCGGTTGCGCTGAAGCGTGGCAGATAGATCTTGAACGAAGTGCCTTTGCCGGCCTCGCTGTACAACCAAATGTAGCCTTCGCTTTGCTTGACGATGCCGTACACCGTGGACAATCCGAGCCCTGTGCCTTTCAATCCCTTGGTGGTGTAAAAGGGCTCGAAGATGTGGGCCTGGGTATCGGCGTCCATGCCCATGCCAGTGTCGCTGATGGCGAGCATGACATAGTCTCCGGGCTTCACCGGAGCGTGGAAACGGGCGTAGTTGGCGTCCAGGGTGACGTTGGCGGTTTCGATGGTCAGCTTCCCGCCATGCGGCATGGCATCGCGGGCGTTGACCGCCAGGTTCATGATGACCTGCTCGATCTGTCCGGGATCGGCTTTGACCGCGCCGATGTCCGGGCCCGGCACCATGACCAGATCGATGTCTTCTCCGATCAGCCGGGTCAGCATTTTCACGTTTTCCGTGACTACGCTGTTCAGGTCAACGATCTTGGGAGCCAGCATCTGCTTGCGGCTGAAGGCCAGCAGTTGACGGGTGAGTGAGGTGGCGCGTTCGGCGGCGTTGGCAATCTCCTGGGCATGGCCGCGCAGGGTGGGATCGGCGCCGACGTGCTCCAGCAGGAACTCGGAGTATCCTGAGATCACCATGAGCAGGTTATTGAAGTCGTGCGCGATGCCGCCGGCCAGCCGGCCCACGGCTTCCATCTTCTGGGCCTGGCGCAGCTGCTGTTCCAGGGCGCGGCGCTCGGTGACGTCCTCGGCGAACAGCTCGAAGAAGATGGTGTTGGCTTCGTTGCGGAAGGCGCGCCCGGAGAGGCGCACGCTGATGACGCTGCGGTCCCGGCGTGTCCAGTCGGCGTTGAGGCCGTGGAATTTTTGCAGGGAGCGCAGGTAGTCGGCCAGGCCGAACCACTGTTGCGAGTCGGCGTACAGATTGGCCAGATTGCTTCCTACCAGCTCCGCGCCCGAGGGGTAGCCCAGCATGGCCACCAGCGCCGGGTTTACGTCCAGCAGGATGCCGGCGGAGTCGCAGCGGCATACGCCGTAGGGAGCATGCGTAACCAGGGAGCGGAAGTTGATTTCGGAGCGGCGCAGTCCTTCCTGGGCGGAGCGCAGCGCGGCGTTAAAAGAACAAATCAGGCCGGCCACGAAGACGAACAGCGCCAGATGTATGATGGCGCGGCGGTACTCGGATGGAGTATGCGCCCCAGCCAGCGAGAAATACGCGCTGACGGTGAGGGCGAAGGAGGTAGCGACCAGTCCCGGCTTCCAGCCGCCGTACCAGGCGCTGACCATAATGGCAACCGCGAACACGACCAGGCGGCTCTCCACCACGTCGGAGAGCAGGAAGGCCGGAATGAGGGCAAGAATAATGCTGAGGACAGCGACGCCGTATCGGAGGACTGGGGCCCGAGCCGGAGTGATGCTGCGGTTGCGAAGTAGAAGGGGGAGCTTCGCTCGCATGAGTTAAATTTAATTCCCAGAATGGGATGGCGCGAGTTACGGGAGTACATACCGGCCGCGCTTTCGGGCAGGTGAACGAAAGATTGATGAGCTTTGGGCAACCCCGTAGGGGAGCAGGGCAACCGTCTCTTCCGGGCAGGTCTGTTGTTCCTTGCGGGTGCTTTGCGACCTTTGCGGTAAAGGTCTTAGAATCTTCAACCGCAAAGACGCAAAGGAACTCCGCAGAGATCGCGAAGGTCAAGGCTTACCCTGGCAGGACTTGCGCGCGCTAGCCGGGAAACGGGACACTATGACTGATCGGCAAGTGATCGACGCGTTTGGGCGCTCGCGCCCACCTGCATGAATATCGGACTGCTGGGCGGGACGTTCGATCCCATTCATCACGGACACCTGGCGCTGGCGCGGGCGGCGAAGGAGCGCTTTGATCTGGGCCGCATCCACTTTGTGCCGGCCAATGTTCCGCCCCACAAGCAGAGCCGGACGATAACGCCATATTTTCACCGCTACGCCATGGTGGTGCTGGCCACCATGGGCGAGAAGGCGTTTGTCCCGTCTGGACTAGAGGCCCCCGGGGTGGTTGAGGTCCCTGCCTCTGGGGGCAAAGGGCGGCTGGCGAAAGACGCAGTGCCGGGGGCGAACTACAGCATTGACACGGTGAAGCGTCTGAAAGAATCGCTTAAAAAGAACGACCGGGTATTTTTTCTGATCGGCATGGACGCCTTCGCCGAGATCGCGCACTGGCATCAGGCCGAGGCGTTATTTCGCGAATGCGAATTCATCGTGGCCAGCCGTCCGGGCTACTCCCTGGCCGACGTGGCCAATGCCCTGCCGGAGAAAATCCGGCCTCCACGGAACGTAAGCCAGCCCTTCGCTAAACAGCCGGCCAAGGGCGATCTGGTGCTGAGTGGAGCGACCATCCATTTGCTGGAGAACGTGCACCAGGCGGTGTCGGCCACGGCGATCCGGGAAGCGGTGGCGGCGAAGAAGCCGCTGCGCAAGTTCGTGGATGCAGCGGTGGAAGAGTACATCAAGAAAGAAGGATTGTATCTCTAGTCGTCAGTTTTCGGTTGTCAGTTGTCAGAAAATCGTCGTTGGTCTTTGGTCGTTGGCCAAAGCAATGGCTGCCGCCGGTGATCCGGGACCTCAGCTACAATGGATTGGCCAGCGACCAAGGACCAAGGGCCAACGGCCAATACCTGATGATAAAACTACAAGTCTCCGAAGCCATCCGTGCCTGCCTGGAAAAGAAGGCGGAAGAAATCACCATACTGGAACTGGAAAAAGGGTCGGGAGCGTTCACCGACTACTTCGTAGTGTGCAGCGGGACCAATCCCCGCCAGGTCCAGGCCATTTCTGACGAAGTGGAATTGCGCCTGAAAGGTGCCGGGCTGCGGCCGACTCACATCGAGGGTTACAAGCAGGCCGAGTGGGTGCTGCTCGATTACGTGGATTTTGTGGTCCACGTTTTCTCCGAGAAAGCGCGCAAGTTTTATGACCTGGAACGGCTATGGAAGTCGGCGCGGCGCATGGAACCGGCCGAACTGGTGGCCAGTCCGGCCAGGCAGAAACGGGCCCCGGTGCGCGGCCTGAGGAAGAAGCGGGCCTGAGTCTTCTTGCCAGGCACCTGGGCCGAGGCTTCGAACTATTTGTGGAGTGTCCTCTGTGCACTCCGTGTCCTCTGTGGTTAAATCCCCATTGGTGAAACTCAAAGTTGCGTGGATTGGTAAGACCCGAGAACCCGCTATCCAGTCGCTGACGGATGAATACCTGAAGCGTTTGGCGCGCTACGCCGAAGTCGAAGGCACCACGTTCAAAGACGAAGCGTCGGTTTTGAGGCTGTGCGCGCGGGATGCCCGGCCCCGGCACACGCTGGTGCTGCTCGACGAGCAAGGCAAGCAGCTTTCGTCGGAAGAGCTGGCAAAATTCCTGGGCGGCCATCAGGACCGGAATCCGCTTCCGCTGCTGTTCGCGGTGGGCGCGGCGGACGGTTTCAGTGACCAGGCGCGGCAGGCGGCCACGCTGGTGCTCTCCCTGGGCAGAATGACGCTGGCGCACGAGCTGGCGCGGGTGGTACTGCTGGAGCAACTCTACCGGGCTTTCACCATTCTAAAAGGTCACCCCTACCATCTGGGGCACTGAGACCAATTCGGGAATTCAGGCGTGTACCTTCGTGATGTTCCCAGATTGGGCTCTAGAAGCCTAGAGTCGAAATGGCAGCAGAACAATGCTGTGTACTCAGCCCTCCCCTTTAAGGATTGATTGCGATGAAGAATCCATTTGAAGTCTTGAAGACGAAAGAACAGGAAGTCGCGAAAGTCAAAAAAGAGATCAACGCCCTGCGGGTCACGATTCAGCTGATCGGGGACGAGAAGTCCGCCACTGACCAGAAAGTGGACCTGCACTCTGTCATCGAAATGCCGTAAGCCGCAATTTCCCGCTTAACTCCGAAAAAATCACCGATGGAGCACGGGCGTCTCCGCCCGTGCATTTCTTGTTTTACATCTCACTTGTCGCCAAGAACGGCCGCGTGGGGACAGCCGCCCCCGGCTGTCCCGTCGAGCGCAACTCGACCTGGGCGTTGCCGACACGAAAGATAGCGGAGCTTCGCTCCGCTGGACAGCCGAGGGCGGCTGTCCCCACGTGGTTCGTAAGTCGCACGAGCGGGACGCTCGCGCCCACATGTCCGGAAACAGGTACAATCGTGGATTCGCCGGTATGCCGGACATCCGCCGTGGTCTCATCATCGTGAATACCGGCCCGGGCAAGGGCAAGACCACCGCTGCCATGGGAACCGCTTTGCGGGCGGTGGGGCAGGGCATGCGCGTCCTGATGCTGCAGTTTTTGAAGGGCTCGTGGCACTATGGCGAGCTCGATGCGGTGCAGGCTTTTGGCGATAAGTTCATCATGAAGCAGATGGGCCGCGGCTTCGTGAAAGTTGGGACCGAAAAGCCCGATCCCGAAGATGTCCGCATGGTAGAAGAGGCCTGGGCGGAGGCTGCCCAGGCAATCCATTCCGGCGCCTGGGACCTGGTTATCCTGGATGAGATCAATTACGCCATCAGTTACGGCATGCTCGATCCCGCCAAGGTAGTGGAGACTCTGAAGAGCAAACCTGAAATGGTGCACATTATCTTGACCGGGCGAAATGCTCATCCGACAATTGTCGAGGTCGCTGACACCGTGACCGAGATGCGCCAGGTCAAGCACGCATACGAAAAGGGCGTAATGGCGCAGAGAGGGATTGAGTACTGACGATTGCCGGATTTTGGAATTCTCGAATTGACGGATTGAAAGTCCGATGAGGTCGCTTTTCAATTCGACAATTCCAAAATCTGACAATTCGAAAGTTTCTTCCTATGGCATGGTTCAAACGACAAGCCGGCGAGCTGGACACCTCGGGCGAGCGCAAGGTGCGCACCGAGGGGCTATGGGTAAAGTGTGAGACCTGCCGCCAGATCATCTGGAAGAAAGACCTGGAAGAGAACCTCAACGTTTGTCCCAAGTGCGACCGCCATTTCCGCATCGATGCGCGCACCCGCCTGGCCCAGTTGCTGGATGACAATGAGTACGAAGTCTCCGATTCCAACCTGACCTCCACCGACCCGCTGAAATTCGTGGACCTCAAGGCGTACTCGGCGCGCCTCAAGCAGGCGCAGGCCGACACTGGATTGAAAGACGCCGTAATCAATGCGCGCGGCAAACTGAACGGGCGCACGGTGATCGTCAGTTCGATGGAGTATGCGTTCATCGGGGGGAGCATGGGAGCGGTGGTGGGCGAGGCCATAACCCGGGCCATTGAGCAGGCCACCGAAGCCCGGGTGCCCATCGTGATCGTCTCCGCGTCGGGCGGGGCCCGCATGATGGAAGGCGTGATCAGCCTGATGCAACTGGCCAAGATTTCAGCCGCCCTGGCGCGTCTGGATGAAGCCAGGGTACCGTTTATCTCGATCCTGACCGACCCTACTACGGGAGGCGTGACCGCTTCCTTCGCCATGCTCGGCGACCTGAATATCGCCGAACCCGGCGCCCTGATCGGATTCGCGGGCCCGCGGGTGATCGAACAGACCATCCGTCAGAAGCTTCCTCAGGGCTTCCAACGCAGTGAATTTCTGCTCGAGCACGGCATGCTGGACGCCGTGGTGCACCGGCGGCAGCTGAAGTCGTATATTTCGCGGGCGTTGGAATTTATGGGCCAGTCTTCAGTCGTCGGTCGTCAGACGTCAGCCTAGAACCAGCTGTCAGCTCTCAGCCGCCAGGCCTCAGCCAAAGCGCGATTTCGCATCATTCGAGGCATGTTTGCTCAGGTTGGCTGCAGCACTGTGGCAAATCCGAATCCAAAGTTGCAAACTAACAATCTGAAAGCTGAGAGCTGAAGGCTGAGAGCTTGTCTTCCTACGAAACCGCCATCGCGCGCATGTACGCATTGGGCCATGAACTGGCGCAGACGCCCTCGCACAAGTTCGATCTGGCGCACATGCGGGTGTTGCTGGCGGCGCTGGACAACCCCGAGCGGCATTTCCCCAGCGTGCTGATTGCGGGGACTAACGGCAAGGGATCGACTGCGGCCACCCTGGCTTCGATCCTGCAGGCTTCGGGGCTTCGGACCGGGCTTTATACCTCGCCCCACCTGGTACGGATCAATGAGCGCATACAGATCGATGGGCAGCAGATGGGCGACGACGATTTTGCCCTGGTCCACGACCTGGTGGACCGTGTTGCCGAACGTCTGGCCAGCGAAGGCGAGGTGCCCTGGCATCCCAGCTTTTTCGAGATGCTCACGGCGATTGCCTTCGAACACTTCGCGCGCCGGAAGGTGGACATCGCGGTGCTCGAAGTGGGCATGGGCGGGCGCCTGGATGCGACCAACGTGGTGGACCCGAGAGTCAGCGTGATCACCGATATCTCGCTCGACCATCAGAAATATCTGGGCAACACGGTGGCTGAGATCGCGGCTGAGAAGGCGGGAATCATCCGTCCGGGCGGCCTAGTGGTCACTCTGCCCCAGCAGCCTCAGGCCAACGACGTGATCGGAAACACGATTCTGGAGCGCGGCGCGCGGGCGGTGAATGCGGTGCCCTATGTGCCGCCGGTGAGTCCGGCCAGCGCACAATACCTGGCGGCTGGTAATCAGACGAGTCCGGTTTCGCGTTATCCGCTGCAGGTGATGGGAGAGCAGATTCTGGTCGAAACTCCTCTGATCGGGCGGCACCAGTTGCGAAATGTCGCTCTGGCAATTGCGGCCGCCGGGGAACTGGGTGGGCAGGGGTTTCCAGTAACGGCTGGCTCGATCGAACGGGGAGTTCGCGAAACCCATTGGCCGGGGCGTTTCCAGGTGATACCCACCAGCGCCGACGAGCCCGAATATGTATTCGATGTGGCGCATAACCCGGCGGGAGCGTGGGCGCTGCGCTCCACCCTCTCGGCTTGCTATCCCGAGCGTCCCCTGATTTTTATTTTTGGCGCGATGCGTGATAAGGCCATCGGCGAGATGGCGGAAATCCTGTTTCCGTTGGCGGAGCGTGTGATCGCGACCCGCGCCGACAATCCGCGGTCTGCCGTGCCTGATGAGATTCGAGAAGCGGCGTCCCGGGCCTCGAGCCAGATCGAAGAGGCCGCGGACGTCGCCGCCGCCCTGAAGCTGGCGCGAACCCAGGTCCGGCCGGGTGCTGTGGTGGTTATTACGGGATCGATATACATTGTAGGAGAGGCGATGCGACTGCTCGGAGCGCGCATCTAACAAGCAGTGCCAGCGGCGAAAACACCTATCGAGATGGACAGCAGCGCGGAGGCGGCGGAGGCCACACCTCACCTGGGTCCTTCTAAACCCGCGACCGCAGCCGTTTCCCGGCGCTACGGCTGGCCCAGCCGTCTGCGCTCATATCTCATCTTCGATCCCCTCATCTGGATGTACACCGTCGTCCTGGGCATTGTCTCCATTCCGGTGTCGTTGTTGGGGAACCAGGGACGCATCCTGCATGGCTTCGCACGCTTCTGGTCATGGCTGATCATGAAGACGATTGCCTCGCCCACGAAAGTGACCGGGCTGGATGCGATCAACACTTCGAAACCCTACGTTTACGCGGTCAATCACGCTTCCGCGCTCGATATTCCCGTGTTGTATGTTTATCTGCCCTTCGAGTTCCGCATCGCTTTCAAAAAGGAATTGCTTTCGTATCCGATTGTGGGGTGGCACCTCAAGCGTTCGGGACAAATCTGCGTGGACCAGCAGAATCCGTCGCGCTCGATCGGCAGCATTCGTGCCGCGCTGAAGAGCCTGAAAAGCGGCATGCCCTTGGTCATCTTCCCCGAAGGGGGACGCACGCCCGATGGCGAGATCAAGCCATTTTTACCCGGCGCTTTATTCCTGGCGATCAAAGCGCAGGTTGATATCGTGCCGGTGGCTCTGGTTGGCACGTTCGACCTGCTGCCAATGAACACCTATCACATTAAGTGCCGGCCGCTGGAAATGCGGGTGGGGCAACCTATTTCGACTGCAGAGTACACCTTGCGGAACATGGAAGCGCTTTCGGACAAGGTGCACCAGGCGGTGGAGCACTTGTACAAGCGGGGCTGAGTTCTACCTCGACTCATACCCAATGGGATTTGTATTAAGAACAGATCTCAGTTGTGAGTTGTCAGTTCTCAGAAGGCTCGGCGGGTTGGGAACGAAGCTCTTCCACTCTTTCCGCGATGGCGTATTTCAGATCATCAATCCCTTTGCCGGTCACGGCGGAAATTGGAAATAACTCCAGATTTTTCTTTTTGCAGTAGCGTTTGAGCTTCGCGAGTTTCTCTTTGTCGGCTACATCGATCTTGGAGGCCACCATGATCACGGGCTTCTCGTCGAGATGAGCTCCGAAGCTGGCCAGCTCATCGGCGATGACCTCCACATCTTTGACCGGATCGGGCCTGCCGCTGCCATCGGAAACATCGACCAGGTGCACCAGCAGACGGTTGCGTTCGATGTGGCGCAGGAACTGAGTGCCCAGTCCGGCGCCAGTGTGGGCGCCTTCGATCAATCCTGGAATGTCGGCGACGACGAAGCTTTTCTCGTCAGGGGACTGGCCGACGACCGCCACGCCGAGGTTCGGCTGCAGCGTGGTGAAGGGATAGTCCGCGATCTTTGGTCGCGCCGCCGAGATGCGCGAGATCAGCGTGGACTTGCCCACGTTGGGATAGCCAACCAGTCCGACATCGGCAAGCAGTTTCAGTTCCAGGCGGAAAACGCGTTCTTCGCCGGGACGCCCCGGTTCGTGCTCGCGCGGGGCCTGGTGAGTTGAGGTGGCGAAGCGGGCATTTCCGCGACCCCCACGGCCGCCGCAGGCGATGACGATGCGGTCATCCGGGCGCGAGAAGTCGTGCACCTTCTCTCCGGTTTCGTCGTCGTACAGGATCGTGCCCACCGGCACTTTCAGCAGGACATCCACACCCTCGCGGCCGGTGCGGTTGGAGCCTTCTCCGTGGCGTCCGCGTTGGGCTTTGTATTCTGGATTGAAGCGGAAGTGCACCAGGGTGTTATGGCGCTCGCTCGACTCCATGATGACGTCGCCGCCCTTGCCGCCATCGCCGCCCGAGGGGCCGCCGCGCGGGACGTACTTCTCCCGGCGGAAAGCCATGCAGCCGTTGCCGCCGTCGCCGGCCTTGACCCGGATTTTTGCCTCGTCGATGAACACAGTAGTCAGTCGTCAGTCGTCGGTGGTCAGCCCAGCCACGAACCGCGTGGGGACAGCCGCCCCCGGCTGTCCTGGCCGAGCAAAGCTCGGCGAAGTGTTTTACGGCTCTACTGACAGCTGAGAGCTGACAGCTGAGAGCTTAAAAGAAAAATGCCCCGGCCCGCGCCGAGGCTTGGGGCCGCGTATTTCTCAGGCGACCCTCTCATTGATCTTCCGAACGCTACTTCGCTTCCAGAGGTTCGATCATGACGAACTTGCCCATCGAACCCTTGTCGAGGAATTTGATGCGGCCGCTGATCTTGGCGAAGAGAGTGTCGTCTTTGCCGCGACCGACATTGAGGCCCGGCTTGACCCGTGTGCCCCGCTGGCGAACGATAATGGTGCCGCCGGGGACGATTTGTCCGCCAAAAGCCTTGAAGCCTAACCGCTGCGCGTTGGAGTCGCGTCCGTTTCGTGAACTGCCCAGACCTTTTTTATGTGCCATTGATTTTCAGTTTCCAGTTTCTGGTTTCTTGTTTCTAATTTGGGTGGCGTCAGCCTTGCGCTCGGCGGGCAAGATGCCCGCCGGACAGCCGGCGAGACGCCGGCGCTACTTTTTCCTTTTCGGCGCCGACTTTTTGGGCGCTGCTTTTTTAGCTGCAGCCTTCTTTGCCGGACTCTTGGCCGCCTTCGCCTCGACTTTGGGCGCGTGTTCTACCTCAACCGGCTTGACCTTCTTTGGCTTAGCTTCTTTCTTCGGGAGGTCGGGAGCGGAAAATTTCTGGCCGTCGTAGGCGATCTCGGTGATGCGGACCGCGGTGTATCCCTGGCGATGTCCGCGCAGCTTCTTGTACTGCTTCTTGCGTTTGTAGTGGAAGACCAGAATCTTTGCGCCTCGGCCCTGCTCCACCACTTCGCCGGTCACCAGCGCGCTGGATTGCGGGCGCGCGATCTCACCGGGTTCGCCCGAGACGGCCAGCACGTCGTTGAACTCGATTTTCCCGTCGGTGCCGTTGCCCTGGTTCTCCAGCCGAATCACATCGCCGGGCGCCACCCGGTACTGTTTACCACCGGCGCGGATGACCGCGTACATACTTATGCCTCCGTCCAATCTTGTGCCCGTCGCGGCCTGGCGCGATTGCCGGGAACCTGCTGAATTTCCTGTGCTTGCTTTCCGCGTCGGCGCTTTAGGCAACGAATGCGGGACGGCTCCAGAACGGAGCCGTGAGTACAGGCAAACTCAACTATTTTAGCGTGCGCTGTGGAAAAGCGTCAAACCCGCACCACGAACCACGTGGGGACAGCCGCCCTCGGCTGTCCTGGCCGAGCAAGGCTCGACAGCGCCGGCACGAAGAATAGCGGAGCTTTGCTCCGCTGGACAGCCGGGGTCGGCTGTCCCCACGTGGATTGTGGCGGGCTTTGAGCTTTCCCGCGTCCTGTGCGACAATTCCTCGCCGCATGGGAGGAAACTTCAATGTACAAGCGCGTTTTGACCACATTGTTCTGTGTGCTCGCACTCAGCTTTTCGACTCTGGCTGCGCCCAGGCCCAAGAAAACAACCTCGTCCGGAGCTCCGGACAAGGCCTATCTGCAGAAAATTCTGGACGGGTGGAGTGCGGGTAATGCCGCCGACATGGCCCAGTACTATGACCACGGTGACTACAACTTCTTCGACATTGCTCCCCTGAAGTACAACAATTGGGCGGAGTATGAGAAGGGCGTAACCGAGCTGCTGAAGGGATACAAGAGCCTGAAGCTGACATTGGGCGATGACACCCAGATCCATACCGACGGCAATCTGACCTGGACCACAACCACGGTAAAGGAAGATGCGCTCACCGCCGCCGGCAAGCGCGAAATGGCCACGCTGCGCTGGACGCTGATCTTTGAAAAGCAGGCGGGCAAATGGATGATCGTGCACGAGCACATGTCCGAGCCATTGCAGTAGCCGAAGCAGAATGCGATTGAAGATTGCGGATTTCAGATTGGACGGTCGCGGGGCAGACCGGCAAATCTGAGATCTGCAATCTGAGGTCTGCAATTTCTACAGGTAGGCCCTTACGAAGAAGTACACGGTCATCGCTGTTCCCGCCAAAATCACGAATCTTCGTACCCAGGCATGAGGCAATTTCTGTGCATAGTGGGCGCCGAAGTATCCGCCTACCAGAGCGCCCGCGATCACGACTATGCCCTGCCGCCAGTAGATCGCCCCCTTTAAGATGAACACCGTCGCCGCCACGCCATTAACGGCCACTCCCAGAATGCTTTTCAGGGCATTCATAGCGTGAATGTCGGCCATGCCGATGGCCGCCATCATGGCCAGGTTGACAATGCCCATGCCGCCGCCGAAATAGCCGCCATACACACCAATGACCAATTCAAAGATCGAGGCACCCACGATGGCCGCGGTCGTGGCTTCATGTCGATGGCCTGGAGAACGGCGGCGCGCCAGTCTATTGCCGAAAATAAAGAGCACCGTCGCGCCCAGCATGAGCCAGGGCAGGACGCGCATGAAAGTGTGGGCCGGAGTTCGGAGCAACAAGAGCGCACCGCCAACCCCGCCGCTGACGCCGGCAGCCAGAAGGGGTACCAGCATTTTCCTGGGCACATCCAGGCGGTTCCGATAGGCGCCCCCGCTGGCGGTCGCGCCTGTCCACAGAGCGAGCGCATTAGTAGCGTTGGCTGGAATAGGAGGCACCCCGACGAAGAGGAGAGCGGGAAAGGTCAGGAAACTGCCTCCGCCCGCCACCGCGTTCAAGGCTCCGCCGACGATGCCGGCGGCAAAGAGAAAGATGGCGTGCGCGAGGGTCAAGGGTAAAGGTTTATCACAAGAATCAGGGGTGGGCGAACCGCGGCGGGCTGCCATCGAACAGACTGCGGAGCTTTGCTCCGCCGGAAAGCCGGGGCCGGCTGTCCCCGCGTGGTCTGTGGGATCTGGTGCCGGTTCGCTACCGTTTTTTGTCCCGCGCCGTCTGATGCCAGAGACATCCGGAGAGGAGCGATGACCCTGAACTGCAGAAATTTCCGAATTGCCCTGATTGTTTTTACCCTGACCTGCACAGCCGTCGCCCGCCAGGGCAACACAACAGCGCAACCCAAACCCTGTTCAGAGCCGGAGCAGAAGCAACTCGACTTCTGGGTGGGCGAATGGGACCTGACCTGGCCGGGAAACAATCCGGGCGAGACGGCTCACGGAACCAATAGTATCCGGAGAATTCTGGACGGCTGCGTCGTCGAGGAGAATTTCTCTGGGGGCGATGCCATGCCTCTGCGAGGGCGAAGCGTTTCCATTTTCGACGTGCGGGCAGGCAAATGGAAGCAGACCTGGGTGGACAACGAAGGCGGCTATCTCGATTTCGCCGGCGAATTCCGAGACGGAAAGATGATTCTGGCGCGCGAGGCCACGCGTGCCGACGGCAGCCAGGGCCTGCAGCGCATGGTGTTCAAAAACATCAGCCCCGATGAGTTCGACTGGAGTTGGGAAGGGTCGAAAGACGGCGGCAAGACCTGGACCGTCGTCTGGCCCATTCACTACAAGCGGAGGTGAGGCGGACGTCGGGAGGCGGACCTCGGACGTCAGACTTCGGACGTCAGACGTCGGGCTTCAGACCTCAGACCCGGAAGGCCGAGGTCCGACGCCTGACGCCCGGCTTTTAACCTCCGAACGTGCCTGTGGCAGCTGGGGCGCGCGAGGAAACGCGTTCGCGAATATCGCGGGCCTTGCTGGCTATGTTGCTGCGGGTTTCTTCTCCACTCGCGGGAGCCAGCAGCAGACCCAGGCCCACACCGATGCCCAGTCCCAGGAGAGCGGCCGTCGCGGTGCCGACGATGTGGCTGTCTTCGCCACGAATGACGTCGCTGGCGCGACTGACCCGGTCGGCGGCAGTTTCATACGTGTCCTGCGCCCTTGACCTCAAGTCTTCCATGGTTCCGCCCATACGATTGCGCCAGGAATCCAGGAGGTAGACTCCCGTGCCCAGCAGAATATTCATAAGAACTTTGTCTTTGCGTGATCTCATTTCCTTTGCCTCTTCATAAGAATAAAGTCGCTGTTATCAAGATGCCAGAGTTGGGGGAGCGGTTGGCAGTCTTTTTTGCACAGGGCATTAAGAGAGGGTGGGCAAAATACTTTTTTGGGAACCGTTCCTTCCTGCTGTTGTATAGTTACGATTACTTACTTTTACTTTCGTTCTATTGCTAAAGACGCGAACCGCTCCGGAACTGGAGGCTGCGATGAGTTTGAAGACCACGTGGGTGCTGGCGTTCCTTCTGTGCGTCCCGATGGTTCGGGCGCAGACTGCGCCAGCGGCATCCGCCCAGATCGGCTACAAGGCGGCCGCCGACGCGGAACAGAAGAAGACGCTGCTGCTGCGGGATTTCCATCCTGTCCAGATGCTGCATGTGCCCGCGCACCAGGTCCCCCGGGCGAAGTTCTATGTCATCGACGTGCACAATCACGTCAACGATGCCGCCGGAATTGATGAACACATGGACCCCAAGCGGGTGGTCGAGGTCATGGACAACACCAACGTGAAAACCGTAGTGATTCTGACCGGCATGTGGGGCGACAAGTTGCAGCACGTGATCGATGAGATGGTGAAGCCCTATCCGGGGCGGTTCATCGTCTTCACCCAACTGGACTGGAGCAAGGTTGACGACCCGGATTTCGGCCAGGAAATGGTACGGCAGCTGGACGATGCGGTCGCCCGGGGCGCTCGCGGGCTAAAGTTCCTGAAGGACCTGGGGCTGGGAGTGCGGCTCAAGTCCGGCAAGCTGCTGGCGATCGACGACCCGCGATTGGATCCGGTCTGGAGCGAGTGCGGGCGGCTGGGCATTCCGGTTTCGATTCACACCGGCGATCCGGAAGCCTTCTTCCTGCCCACTGACGGCAAGAATGAGCGCTACGAGGAATTGATCGGACATCCTGACTGGAGTTTTTACGGTCCGCAGTATCCCAAGCTGGAAGAGTTGCTGGAGGCGCGCAACCGCGTTTTTGCCCGGCATCCCGAGACCCATTTCGTTTCCCTGCATATGGGCTGGCCGGAGAATCTGCCGTGGGTATCGCGCATGCTGGACGAGCATCCTAATGTGATGGTGGAGTTTGGCGCGCGCGAGGGTGAATTGGGCCGGCAGCCGCGGCAGACGCGCGAATTTTTCCTGAAATATCAGGACCGTGTGATGTTCGGCACCGACAACGGGATGGACGAGGAGATGTACCGCAATCACTTCCGCTGGCTGGAAACGGCGGACGAGTCGTTCGATTACTGGGGGCACCCGGGACAGGGCCGGTGGGAGATTTACGGACTCGACCTGCCGGACCCGGTACTGGAAAAGATCTATCACCTGAACGCTGAGAAAATGTTCAGCCAGTTCAAGGGCCTGGGCAAGGGAGCGAAATGATAAATACTGAGCGCTGGGAAACAAGCCTTCTTCAACGGGCAACCATTCGTGGTGTGCTTTTGTCGCTCACGGCAGTGTTCATGCTGAGCGCGAGCTGCAGCCGTCCGCCGGCCCGGACAGAAACCGCGGCGCCGGAGCCTCCTTCGCAGATCAAAGTAGAGGTGAAGCCGGGCGGGCCGATTGTGCTGACCACCAGCGCGGCTGAGTTCCAGATAATGCCGTCAGGCTACATACAGGCTGCGCTGCTCAAGGGTGACCAGAGGCTCACACTGGACCAACCCGGCGCCGGTGGCAGCGATGTTCTGGTGCTTGATGGCAAGCCGGTTCAGTTCACGCTGGACATGGCCGCGGCCAAAATTGAGGACAGCGCGGGCAAGCTGGGCCGGGGTAAGCGCCTGGAAATTCCGGCGCAGGCCCCTTCCGGCTCGAACATCCAGCGAACCCTGCAGGTAGAAGTTTACGACGCGTTTCCCACCCTGCTGCTCTCGAGTGCGGCATACAAGAACGCCGGCACGCAGGACGTTCACATCAATAGCGTGGTCGAGCAGCAGCACAAATTCGATGCCGGCCTGGCGCAGAAGAATGCGAAGCCGTATGACATGTGGAGTTATCTGGGAGCAAGCTACGACTGGGGAAAGGACGACATCGTAAAACTGGGCCGCAACTTCGCACAACCCAACCTGATGGGGGCGGCGGTGAAAGGCGGCTATGGCGGCGGGATTCCGGTGGTCGCGTTCTGGACGGGCACGGTTGGCGAAGCGGTGGGCCATGTGGAAACCTTGCCGCTGACTTTATCTCTTCCGGTCAAGGTAGGGGCCGATGGCGGGGTCAACGCGGGCGTTGACATTGCCGCCGATACCACGCTGAAGCCAGGGGAAACATATTCCACACCGCGTAGTTTTGTATCGGTGTACTCCGGTGATTTTTATGAGCCGCTGCATTTGTGGTCGAGCGTGCTGCAAAAAGAAGGATGGGAGATCCCCAAGCCTTCAGGCGAAGCTTACAACGTAAGCTGGTGCGGCTGGGGGTATGAATTCAACGTCACTCCGGCAGAGATGCTGGGCACAGTCCCAAAGCTGAAAGAGTTTGGCATCAAGTGGGCGACGCTGGATGATCGCTGGTTCGACACCTACGGAGACTGGAATCCGCGTGCGGACACCTTTCCCGGCGACTCCATCAAGAAGATGACGGATGACTTCCATAAGCAGGGCATGCTGGTGCAACTGTGGTGGCTGCCGCTGGGAGTGGAAGACGGCCAGGGCAGATGGGAGTCGCACAAATACATCGTGTCGAAGATCGCGCAGGAGCATCCCGAGTGGCTGATTCTCGACAAGAACGGGAAGCATGCGCGCATGACGCGCGACCTGGCGGCGCTGTGTCCGGGGGTGCCCGAGGTGCAAGCGTACTTCAAGAAGCTGACCGAGAAATTTATCGGCGAGTGGGGCTTCGACGGATCGAAGCTGGACAATATTTACAGCGTGCCCATGTGCTACAACCCGGCACACCATCACAAGTCTCCGCAGGATTCGGTCAACGCCATGGCGGATGTTTACAAGACGATCTTTCAGACCAGCCGCGCCCTGAAACCAGAGAGCGTGACCCAGAGTTGTCCGTGCGGGACGCCGCCCTCGCTGGCCTGGCTGCCGTTTATCGACCAGGCAGTGACGGCTGATCCCGTAGGCGCGGTGCAAGTGCGCCGTCGCATCAAGATGTACAAGGCGCTGCTGGGGCCGGAGTCCGCGGTCTATGGCGATCACGTGGAACTCTCGACGATGGATCGCATCGGCAACAACTGGCGCGAGCACGGTGAAGATTTCGCTTCCACGATCGGCCCCGGCGGCGTGGTAGGAACAAAATTTGTGTGGCCGGATCCCGGACCGAAATACAAGGCCGTGGCCCTGACCCCGGAGAAAGAAGAACACTGGAAGAAGTGGATTGGCATCTACAACCAGAAGATGCTTTCGAAGGGAACGTTCCGCAATCTCTACGTTTACGGGTACGATACGCCTGAAGGCTATGCCATCGAGAAAGACGGAAAGATGTACTACGCGTTTTTCGCGCCCTCATCCGCACCGTGGAAGGGCGAGATCGAATTGCGCGGGCTTACGCCCGGCAGCTATCACGTACGCGCCTACGCGGAAGACAAAGATATGGGGACAGTGGAAGCCACGGCGGAAGCGGCTCCCCGGCTCAAGACAGAGTTCAAGGATCATCTGCTGCTGGAAGTGAGCCGGTAAATTCGCGTTTGGAGCTGAAGGCGCTGAATCCTCCCGCAGATTGCGTGGGTACAGCCGCTGTCCAGTGGAGCGAAGCTCCACTATTCTGTTCACGCGCCCACATTTTTATTCCAATGAGTCGTCGAGCTGCGCTCGACCGGACAGCCGAGGGCGGCTGTCCCCACGCAATCTGTGGGAGGATTAAGAAGCCGAGTCAAAGGCGTCGGACAGGAGTGTGCGACCCAGACAAGAGCTTTCCCACGCAAGCTTTCCCACATGGATCAGGCGCCGTGGTCGCGCAGGAAGCGCTCGCGATATTCCTTATCGCGGAAGGCTTCGGTGCCTCCCGGCCGGGTCACGGAGAGAGCGCCGGCGCGGTTGCCGCTGGCCAGGCACGCAGGCAGATCTGAACCGCGAAGATATTCGTGCAAAAAGCCGGCATCGAAGCTGTCGCCGGCGCCGACCGCGTCAACTGCCGTTACATTCAGGGAAGGGCTGCTGAAGCGCTCTTTTCCGCGCTGCGCCAACGCGCCCTCATGACCGAGTTTTACCACTACCAGGGGGACCATTTCAGCCAGCTGCTGGATGGCCTTTTCCGGATCATTGGTCCCGGTGATTCTCGTTGCCTCGCGCGCATTGGGCAGCAGCACATCGACGTATTTCAGCAGGTCTTTTACGCCTCCGCCCCAGAGGTCTTGCGGATCATCATTGGTGTCGAGCGAGATGGTGAGACCGGCTGCTTTCAGGCGGCGAAAGAGTTCTCCTACGTCGGGCTGCAAGGCTTGCTGGAGGTAGAGCGACGACAGATGAAAATGACGCGAATCGGAAAGGTAGTCGAAGTCGAGATCGCGCAAGGAGAGTTCGGCGATGGTTCCCGCGTACGTCAGGATGTTGCGCCAGCCCGTGCGCGGCAGAATGATCGTGATCCCGGTGGTGGTTGGACCATGGGTGCGGCGCACTTTGGAAACGTCCACGCCGCCCTCGGCCAGGCGCTCAAGCGCAATTTTCCCCAGCGAGTCGTCGCCAATCAGCGACTGGAACCCGACCTTGCTTCCCAGAGCCGCCAGATTGTGGGCCGCGATGGCGGAAGAACTGCCCAGGGTAAGCATCATGCGGTCAGCCAGCAGTTCACGCTCCGGCGGAAGCTGGTCAGGCAGGCCATAAAGGATGAGGTCGAGGTTCAGTTCTCCGGCGATGGTGACGTCAAAACGTGGCATGTGAGCGGTCATTATAGACGGTATGGTTTGGGGAACGCGGTGAGCGGAAAAGCGGCCACGCATTTGCGCGGAATTCACACGGGTAAAGCAGGAATGGATTGGTGGACCCGGAGAGACTTGAACTCCCAACCCCTGCGTTCGAAGCGCAGTGCTCTATCCAGTTGAGCTACGGGTCCATCGCGCGACCGGCCTTTGTGCCTCAACATTGTAGAGCACTTTCACCGCGCAGGGACAGCCGCCCCGGGCTGTCCGGCGGAGCGAAGCTCCGCTACTCTTTTCCGGCAAAGGCTTGTCGAGCTGCGCTCGACTGGACAGCTGAAGGCAGCTGTCCCCACGTGGGTCGTGGCAGATAGACTTATTGGTGATCGAGGTGGGCCGATGTCCGAAAATGAATTAACCGAGCCCTGGCTGCGCGGTACGTTACAGGAAGTCCCGGCCGTGCAACGCGCCGTCGTGCATGCCCTGCAACTGGCGGGAGAAGACTTGCAGCGCTGGTGCGGCGGCCTGAGTGATGAGCAGGTCGATGCTCGTCCCAGCGGCTTGGCGTCGGTCGCGTTTCATTTGCGCCACATTGCCAGAAGCATGGACCGGCTGTTGACCTATGCCGAAGGGCGAGACTTGGACGATGAGCAACTGCGCGCGTTGAAAACGGAGATGGGACCAGGGGCCGTGCGAGAGGCCCTTTTTTCAGAGTTGCAAGCGGCATTGGCGAGAAGTATGAGCCGGGTCCAGGCTTTCGATTCGGGCGCGCTGGAACAGGGCCGCAGGGTGGGCCGGAAGCAGTTGCCCACGACTGTCGGCGGGTTGCTGGTGCATGTCGCTGATCACACCCAGCGTCATGTGGGCCAGGCCATTACGACTGCCAGAATTGTTTCAACGCGTCAGCTTGAGTGAGCCGGCTGCATCCGCCGCGGGCTCTGCTCGCCAGCGCCCGGGTGTTCAATTCACAGTCAAAACGTCAAAGGCGGCGGGCGAGGGCGCCCGCCCCACACTTCTTCTTCTATTTCTATCTACTGCAGCGACTGCAGATTGAGAATCAGCGATAGCACGTTGCCCAGGATGCTGTATGAGCCATTGGAATAGACACCGTACTGGTAGCGGTTGTAGTAGCCGTCTTCGTAACCGCGCTGAAAGCCCTGGCGGAAATAGTAGTTATAGTCGGCCTGGTCCACGTAGTAGCCGGTATAGCCGAAGTTCGCATCCTGATAGGCGAAGCTGTCCTCGTAATCGGGACGCCAGTGATCTTCGCGGTCGGCGGCCCCGGCACGGAAACCTTCGCGGTAGCCGTTGTTTACAGCCTCCCGCAGCAAGTCCGCTCCGTACTGATTGATTTCGTAGTACGAGCCGCCGCGGTTGTAGCGATAGATCGGGGCAGTGTAAAAGTACGGGTCGTTATCGTAATCGTGGCGTTCGCGGCGGAGTCGTTCCGCCTGCTCGCGCTCACGTTCGTAATATTCCTGCTGAAAGCGGTACTGCGCCATGCGCCTTTGCTGTTGCAGCGCGGCCGTCCTTTGCTGGGCGATGCGCTCCTGCTGGTCCAGATGCTGGCGATATTGCGCCACCCTTTGTTGCTGCTGCCGGATCAGTTCCTGCTGGCGCTGTTGTGAAAGCCGCTGCTGATTCAGTCGTACCTGCTGCTGGGCCTGCTGTTGCTGCTGCTGGTTGAGCTGCCGCTGCCGCTCCTGCTCCTGGCGCTGCTGATTCTGGACCTGCTGCTGTTCCTGCGCGTGCTCTCGCTGTTGCGCCTGGTCCTGCTGCTGACGCTGCTGTTGCGCCCGTTCCTGCTGCTGCATCTGCTCTTTTTGACGTTCCTGCTGCTGCTGTTGGGCGTGTTCCTGCTGGGCATTCTGTCGCTGCTGGAGCTGTTCCTTCTGGCGCTCCTGCTGCGTTCGCTGCTCCTGCTGCGCTCGCTGCTCCTGTTGCATCTGCTCTTTTTGACGCTGCTGCTGCTGTTGTTGTTGGGCGTGCTGTTGCTGTTCCTGTCCCTGCTGACCCTGTTCCTTTTGCCGCTCCTGCTGTTTGGGCTGTGGGTGAGGTTGCGGCTTGGACGTCTTTTCGGGCTTCGGCTCCTTCTCGTCCTGCTGTTCTTGTTGGGAATAGAGTGGAGCGCTGAATGCCAAAAACAGGAATAGAACTGTGGTAAGGACTGCCCCGAGTCTTCTCATGGTGCCTCCGCTACCTTAATTAGCTGCTTTAATTAGATGCCACAGGGCCGAGCGTGCCGTACGAGCTTAACCGTATTTTGCAGGAATAGCTGCCTTAGACGGTGCCAGCAGATTCAGGTTCCACTCAGCTATGTCTTCTCCGTTCCCGCCCTGAAAAAGTGCCGGAAAAGAATGTTCGCCCCACGCGAGGCAGCGCGGGCAATCGGTAACCTGATGTTATGATGCTGCGCGAACACTGGTCTGCGGTGCGAGCCTGTTTGCGTGGTCCCGGACGCCCTCGTCCGGGCGGGCAAGCGAGGCGCGCCTGGTCTTTGTGGCAGCAATTGTTTGGCAGCAAAAAGATCGGAAATTCAGCCGGGCTTCGCACCTCTGGGCGGGTTGTGGTGGGTGCCCCAGTTTCGGCGGCGAAAGAACCAATCAGGGAGGACATCGACACATGTCAGTAAGAGCCAGAATTATGGTCGCGCTGTTAGGTCTGCTGGTCGCACCTTCGTTGCTGTGGGCGCAGGAAAAACCGTTGGCCGCTACTCCTCCCATGGGGTGGAACAGCTGGAACAAATTCGGATGCCATGTGAGCGAAGACCTGATCCGGCAAATGGCCGATGCCATGGTGAAGTCCGGTATGAAAGATGCCGGCTATCAATACATCGTGATCGATGATTGCTGGCAGGTGGAGCGCGACACGAGCGGGAACATCGTGCCCGATCCCAAAACCTTTCCCACGGGGATCAAGGCGCTGGCCGATTATGTCCATTCGCGGGGGCTCAAGTTTGGGATCTACTCGGATGCCGGGGTCAAAACTTGCGCCAAGCGTCCCGGCAGCCTGGGCCATGAATATCAGGATGCGTTGCAGTACGCCGCCTGGGGCGTCGATTACCTGAAGTACGACTGGTGCAACACTTCGACCCAGGACGCGGAGGCTGCGTACGCGCTGATCCGGAATGCGCTGAATTCTACCGGCAGGCCCATCGTGCTGAGCATCTGCGAGTGGGGCACGGCCAAGCCATGGCTCTGGGGCGAGAAGGTAGGCGGAAATCTGTGGCGCACTACCGGCGACATTCGCGACCAGTGGGAGAGCAAGGACCACCACCATCTCGGCATGCTCGATATCCTCGATCTGCAGGTTGGAATAGAAAGTTACGCCGGGCCTGGTCACTGGAACGATCCTGACATGCTCGAAGTGGGCAACGGGGGCATGACGACGGACGAGTATCGCGCCCACTTCAGCCTGTGGTCCATACTCACGGCGCCGCTGATTGCGGGCAACGATCTCCGCGACATGAAGCCGGAGATCCACGACATTCTCACCAACAAGGAAGTGATCGCGGTAAACCAGGACCCGCTGGGCAGCGAAGGCCGCCGGGTGCGCAAGGACGGTGACCACGAAGTCTGGGCCAAGCAGATGCAGGACGGAAGCCGCACCGTGGTCCTGCTCAATCGCGACACGACCGAGAAGCAGATTGGTTTCTCCTGGGAAGATGTGGGTTATCCCAGCCATCTGAGCGCCGGTGTACGCGATCTGTGGAGAGCCAAGGACCTGGGACAGTTCAAAGGAAAATTCTCCGCCGCGGTTGGGCCTCACTCGGTAGTAATGGTTAAAGTCGCACCCTGAGTCGCCGTGGCAAGGAGAGATTTCCAGACGAACTCGAAATAAAAACCGGTAACCAGTTACTGGTTCTCAGTTCTCAGGGCTTGAGCTTACAGGGAGTCTTGAATGTGCTCGCCATACTGGTTGTGGGGTTGATTCTGCCGGCCGCGGCCGATGCTGCCACCAGCCCTTAGCGCTACAGTACCTCCCCAAACCGATTACAGGTTCTTGCCGATGTATCGCGCAGCGCCGGTCAGTTAATTTTGACTGGCTACTTAATCATGCGTCGTGGAGGAATCATCATGGACAAGGACAGAGTGGAAGGTAAAGTCAAGGACATCGCGGGCCGAGCGCAACGCCAGGTCGGAGAATGGACCGGCGACGAGGAAGCCCAGGTGAAGGGTGCCGCCAAGCAGGTGGAAGGCAAGGTCCAGAACGCCTGGGGGCAAGCCAAAGATGCAGTGAAGAAGTCCAACAAAAGCGAGGCTGAGCAGGATCAGGCGGACCGGGAAGAAGCGGAACGGCGGCGGAATCGCGCGGCCAACGAGTAGCTGAAGCCGGTGGGGCCTCCGCAGGCCCCCGCTTTTGACGTTAATGGCTCGGTGCCAGGATGCGAACCAGGGCGGCACTCAACAGGTCAGGTTTGAAGCCAAAGGGACCCGGAAGACTTTTATAGGCGACGCGGCCCTGCGCGTCGATCAGATAGATGCGGTCGGGCCAACCGGTGTAGGCCCGTTCGGTCGAGTTGCCAAACTCGTCCAGCACGCTGGGAAACTTTATGCCCAGTTTGCGCACGCACGCTCCCGCGATGTAGGCCCGCTCCTCTTCATTTTTTGGACTGGCGAAGACGACCTGGTCTTTGATATTGCTCTGCATCTGCCAGACGTCGCTGGGATGCGCCTCCGTGACGTACACCACCAGAAACGCCACGCGATCGCGGTACTGCTCATAAAGTTTGTTAAGGGCAGGAACCTCCCGCCGGAAAGGCGGTCAGGTGTAACTTCCGAACACAAGCACCACCGGCTGCTCCGTGTTTAAAGAAGACAGCTGCACTCGTTCGGTTTTGTCCAGTTTGAGCAGGGAGAAATCCGGCGCGGCGTCTCCCACCTGCAGGCTTCCAGCACGCGCGTGCGTCCAGAGCGTTTCAAACGGGAAGAGGAGGAAAGGGACTGGGCCTGGCATCTTCGCCATGACTCGGCCGAAGGTTTCCGGAGGCTGATGCATCGACCACCAGATAAAGCCTCCGCAAGCCAGATAGACGACGGCTAGAACGATCGCGGCGATTAACATTCGTTTGCGAGCGGTGGGGCTGAGTTTCAGGCGGAGCTTGAACGTGTCCCAACGCATGGCACGAGCACTCTAGGGGCTAGGTGGCGAATATGGCAATAGTAGATATGTATTAAGTTCGTTTAGTTTTGCCGTGTTCAATGAGCAGCAGGCAGAGATGGGTTTGCCGGGCGTCGGGGGGGGTAGGACAGCCCTCTGCCAGAGTTAGCTGACTTGCGGCAGGTAGCACTCTGAGTTCTCCCTTTTCCTCAATAAATCAATTTCAGCGAAAACTGGATCTGGCGCGAAGGCCCGGCGGTCTTGCTGATGACACCGAAGCCGCTCCCGCGCAGGATATTCGAAGGCAGTCCGAAATTCACTAGGTTGAAAACATTGAAGAACTCGGCGCGGAATTCCACTGTGCCCAGTTCGCTGTTGCCGCGGTGGCCGAATGGCGTGTCCTTGATGAGCGCTATGTCGTATTGCTGAAAGCCCGGGCCGCGGAAGGTGCTGCGTCCCAGCGTGCCAAAGCGGCCGTGGTTGGGGCCGGTGCCGCCGGGCACGTTGATGGGAATCGAAAAGAATGATTCGTTGTCAGCGCCCCGGCCGAAATAATCCTCGCGCACCGCGCCGCTGGTAGAGAAATGCGGCTGCTCTACCAGATCGGGACGGTCGGCCCCGCCTGCTCCCACTCCGGTCTGCTGCACTCCCGAGTACACGGTGAAAGGCGCGCCGCTGGTCAGGGTGGTGATATTCAGGAACTGCCAGCCCCGGGTGAGAGTTCGTCCCAGCGGCCGCAGAAAACTTGCATGATCGAGGGGCAGAACCTGGATCATGCTCAGAGTAAAGGAGTGGGTCGCGTCGAACGTGGACGGGCCTTTTTCCGCGGCCGGGTTCCAGGGATTCTGGGGCATGGTCTGCAGCACCACGCCCGCTCCCGCGATCGAGCCTCCCAGAACGGCGCTGGTGTCGTCAATCGATTTGGAATAGGTGTAGCTGGCCTGCAAACCGAGACCCAGGCGCGCGGAATTCTTGCTGACGCCGGACTGCAGCGCATGATAAGTGGAATGCGAACGGCTGGTCATCACACTCTCCGGCCCAAACCCTCCGATAGCATTGCCCGAAGAATCGAACTGGGTGAAGGGAGCGAAGGCCGGATCGGCCCCGCCATAGCTGTTGGGCGAATAGACCGCGGACAGGTGCACTCCAGCGGTGGCCACATAGGCAGCGGTGAACTTGAAGTCCCTGAAATCGTGGTCGATGCCGGCGGTGTAGCTCTCGATGTAACCGTTGCGGAAGTTCTTTGCCAACCCGACCATGGAGAGCAACTGCACCTGATTTCCCGGCGTGAGCGCGGTCAGATCGTTCTGGTAGCGCTGCAGGTCCACCTGCGTGTTCGGCGGCACGTGACTGGCATCTCCATTGGGGAACAGAGGCTGGCCCGCCGTGGTGTAGGGAGGCGGAAGCGTCACCGGCACCACCGAATTCTGGAACGGTAGCGGGACATTGGGCAGCGCGCTGGCGTAAAGGCTGGTCGCAAGCGGAATCGCACCGGTAAGAAAATTGTCCTGCCACAGATTGGGGACAAGGGACGTGATCGCTCCGCCGGCGTGCAGCACAGTGTGACTGGTGACGGCATAGTCCACCGAGAGGCGCGGCCCCAGCCCCTTCCAGTCCTGGTCATAAGGAGGCTGCGGGTTGAAGTAGAACGGCTGCTTCGCATTGTGGTCCCAGTAGGGAACGTCCTGGCCGCTGGCATTTACGAATCTGGGCAGCGATGTACGATTCTCGGCTTCGTGGATGCGACTGTTTACTTCGTAGCGCAGCCCGTAGTTGATGGTCAGATTCGGCCGCGCCTTCCAGGTGTCCTGAAAGTAGAAGTTATAGGCCTCGCGTCGGACCGCGGCTTCGTCGAAACGGTCGCCGGTGGGAGTGACGTCGGCGGCGGCGATGACCCCGTACGAATACGGAGTGGCGGTAAGCAGGCCGGTCAGCGAATCCGGCAGTGGATCTCCGGGATGAATGTCGTGCGTCCCGCTGGCCGAAGTGATCAGCACGGGAGAATATGCCGTACCTCCGCCAAACGTGTACTGCCCGTTGGGATTGGTGCCGAAAATAGTAGCGTCGCGGTTGTGCCGGATTTCCACTCCCCACTTGAAGACGTGATTGGAGTGCACGTAGCTCATGTCTTGCTTGAGTTGGTAGAGGTTGCTGTACGATCCGAAAATCGAACCGCCCGGCTGGTTGAAGGCGAGAAAAAGGCCGTCGCCGAAAGCCATGGCCGGCTGGGTGTGGTTGATGGCGGGGAAAAAGGGAGTGCTGCGAATGTAGCTGAACGCAGTGTCCGAAATAAAGTGAGGTGAAATGGTGCGTGAATATTTCACTCCGGCGTTGCGCTGGTGATCGAAAAACTGCACCGCGAAACTGGGATCGATCGCCGTCTGGTCGGGATTGGTCAGCGGCCCCGTCACCTGGTTGAGGCTGAACCGGGTCATTAACGATGCCTTGTCCGAAATGCGGTGATCGACCCGCACCGAAAACTGGTCAGTGCGGGTGTAAATCTTGGACGAGGCGGCATAGGTGCGATCGCCGTAGGCTCCCTTGGGATCGTTGGGCAGGGGATAGTGATCGAGCACCGGCACGATGGCCGGGTTTACCGGGACGGTCAGAGTGTCGCCGGGAAAAGTTTCGGTGTCAATACCCTGGCGCTCGGCCGCGGTGGGGACGGGAAAAACCTGCGTCGTCCCCAGCACCTGGCGGAAGCCCTGGTACTGGCCAAAATAAGAAGTGCGGTTGCGGCCGTCGTAGATCTTCGGCAGCACCACGGGGCCGCCGTTGGTGAACCCGAATTCATTGCGCACAAAGGGAGGAATGCGACGCTCGTCGGCGACGCTCTTGTGATCGAAGTAGTTGCGGGCGTCGAAGGCGGCATTCCGGGCGAATTCAAAGAAGCTGCCGTGCACCTGGTTGGTGCCGGATTTCGTGACAACATTGGTGTAGCTGGCGGCCCCGTGACCGATCTCCGCAGTCATCACTCCGGCATTGGACTGCACTTCCTGGATGGCATCCACGTTGAAGTTGGAAAAAGTTGCGCCACCCATTTCCGGATCGGTAGTGTCGAACCCGTCCAGGGCAAAGACAGTGGTGGTGCCGCGCTGCCCGTTGACTGCAAATTGCTGGGTAAAGTTAGCGGCGCCATTGGCATCGGTCATAGTGCCGGCGGCCAGCAGCAGCAGCTTGCTGAAGTCGCGCGCATTCAGCGGAAGACTGGAAACTTCTCCGCTGGAAAGCCGCTCTCCACCGCTGGACTGTGCCGAAGACTCCTCGCCGATGGGCAGGATGCGGACTTCCGCCTGGGACGACAGCTGCAGAGTGCCGTTGAGCGAGGCGCCGCCCGCAATGGCGAGGGGCGTCGACATGCGCCAGCTCTTGCCGCCGCTTTCCACCGAAACGTCATAGTCTCCGGCAAGGATGTCAGAGAGGGCAAACTCGCCGCTGCCAGTTGTCGAGGCTTGGTAGTGGCGGCCCCCTGTGGCCGAGGTAAGTTTGACGGTTGCCGCGCTGACTGGTTTTCCGCCACTGTCGCGTAAAACGCCGCGCCACGACGACAGGGCAACGGCCCCGGCCACCGGCACCAACAAGGCAATGAGGCACAGGGTATAAAGAAGCTTCCCGAGACGGAAGGACATTGCAGGGAATTATATCCGCTATACATGTGGAGACAGCCGCCCTCGGCTGTCGGGTCGAGCGCAGCTCGACTTGGTTTTCCGGAAGTCCAGCGGGGCTTCGCTCCGCCGGACAGCCGAGGGCGGCTGTCCCCACGTGAGTTTCTTGCGATATAGTAGCGGCTTCAGGTTTTCAGCATGGCCCGCCTCCCTCGGTTGCGAGAAATTCCCACCTTGATGCGGGCCGCTGCTTTGGTGTGCTCCGTCCGGCTGGCTTTGTGGATTGTCCCTTTTGCCAGGTTGCCGCGGGTGGTGAAGTTCCTGGCCCGTCCGCGCTTAGCTCGGCAGAGCTACTACTCGTCGGACCAACTCAGTTGGGCGGTGCGCGCTATCAGCCGGTATGTGCCCCGCGCCACCTGTCTGACCCAGGCCTTGGTTCTGCATATCATGCTCCGGCAGGAAGGCCTGCCGTCCAGAATTCGGATTGGCGTGAGCCAAGACACAGGACACTTCGAAGCCCACGCCTGGGTTGAATGTCAGGACCGGGTGATGATCGGCGACTCCGGCTTGCAGCGCTACACGCCGATGATGGTGTGGGAATGAAGGCACAAATCAGGCGGCGACCGGCAAGCGAGATGCCGTTAAGGCCGCTGGCGGAGCCCGAACTGCGGTTCAGAGAATCCCAGCCAAATCGTGGCCCTTGATTCTACAGGCTATGGCGGCCCGAAAGCCGCTCCAGAAGCACATCATTTTTCAAAAGTTAGCGGGCCGAATGTTTCCTGGATTGAGGATATAATTCATCCGGCGCCCGGCATCGTAGGAACTCGACTCGCTGGAAATACTCTGACTGTCACGGACTCTCATGCCTGTAAAGGAAGTTTCGCTGGAATCAATCGTGGTGATTGGCGACGACCTCGTGGCACGCGACTTCAATGGTCAAGTCGTGATTCTGAACCTGGAATCCGGGACGTACTTCGGCCTCGAGCAGCTGGGGGCACGGATCTGGGCGCTCCTCCAGAAAGGTGGGCCACTGCGCAGAGTGTTCGAAGAGATTCATCAGGAATATGATGTTTCCCCAGACACACTTGAGCGCGACCTTCTGCGACTCGTGGGAGAATTGCATACCAAAGGCCTGGTAAGTGTCTCTCCGCCCCAGAAAAGCCAGGACACCCGTGCCTAGGGTGCGCAAAGTCTTGGAGCCCCCGGCTCCGGACTGGCTCGCCAAGGTCGAACTCGGCCTATTCTCAATCCTGCCCCGTCTCAACTCTACGATCGTGAGCGTCCACCCGAAAGAGCAGGCTGCCTCGTGAGCGGCATCGCCGGCATCTACAACATCAACGGCCTGCCGGTTGACCCTGTTGTTCTTCACCGGATGATCGATGCCAGCGCTCATCGAGGGCCTGACGGCGTGGGGCACTGGATCGATGGACCGGTTGGTCTGGGGCATTGCATGCTTCATACCACTCCGGAGTCGGTTTACGAACGGCAACCGCTCACGAATGAATCGAACAACTTGTGCCTCACCATGGATGGCCGTGTGGACAATCGCGAAGATCTTCTCGCGGCGCTCAAGTCAGCGGTTGCGAGGCTTCGCGACGATACGGACGCTGAACTTGTCCTGAGGGCTTACGAATGTTGGGGTACCGAGTGTCCGGCGAAGATCATCGGTGACTTTGCCTTTGTCATCTGGGACAAGCGGCACCGGCAGCTTTTTTGTGCCAGGGACATACTCGGGATCAAGCCCTTTTACTATCATAGCGACGGCCGCAAATTCCTTTGGGCATCTGAACTCCACCAGCTCTTTCGGGACGCATCTGTTCCCCGCGAGCCCAATGAAGAAATGGTGGCAGAGTATTTGGCTGCGAACCTTACCGACCGGGAAGAAACCCTGTACAAGGGTATTTTGCGTCTCCCCCCGGCGCACTCTCTTTTGATTCGAGAAGGCCGGATCGACAAACGCGTCTATTGGGATCTCGATCCAGGCAAAGAGGTTCGCCACCGAACTGATGAGGAGTACGCAGAGCACTTCTCCTCGGTTTTTAAAGAAGCCGTGCGCTGCCGATTGCGGAGCCAGGGGCCGGTTGGGGCGGAACTGAGCGGCGGCCTGGATTCTTCCTCGGTGGTTGCCATGGCACAGGAGGTCTATCGAGAAGGGCTGGCCGCTGACCACGATTTTGCAACGCTTTCACTGGTTTATCCGGGCCGGTCATACGACGAGAGTTCGTACATTGATGACGTCGTTGATATGTGGAAGGTGGAGTCCCACAAATTGCACCAGGAGGCGGTCTCGCCCTCCGTGTATTTTGAGGACGCCCGTCGTTATGAAGATTTCCCGGATTATCCGAACGGCGTCATTTCGAACCCAATCTCGGTTCTCTGCCGGCAAAATCGGCTCCGCGTGGTTCTTGGCGGCGGAGGGGGAGATGAGTGGCTCACGGGAAGCTTTTATCACTATGCTGATTTCCTGCGGCGGCTCAACCTATTGTCCCTGGTGCGTCAGCTGCGCTGTGATCGGCAGTTCGGCCGAACTTCAACTGGAGTGCCTGCCATTATCTTCCCGCGGCGCGCTCTTCTAAAGGTTGGATTCTTTCCTCTTCTTCCGCCGCTCGCGCGCCGTGGCGTCAAATGGGCATTGCGGCGTGGCTACGTGTCTCCGCCGTGGATAGATCAGCAGTTCGCGCATCGGGCACGGTTAACCGAAAGACAGAGCGAACCTGTTCATAAGAAGTTCCCCACCTTTGCCCAGGAAGACATGTATCGCAATCTCACGGACGGATGGGCGTGCCAGGGATACGAGATCGGAAATCGGTCCGAATCGCGATATGGCTTCGAAAGGCGGCATCCGCTGTCGGACCGGAGAGTGATCGAGTTCGCATTTGCCTTGCCGGAAGAGCAGCGCTGGCGCGGACGCGAACCCAAGTTTATTCTACGAAATGCGATGCGGGGCCTCTTGCCCGAGACCATCCGGCGTCGCTTGACCAAAGCTGACTTCAGCCAGGTGTTCCCCGAAGCTCTGGAGGCAATCGGAGGCGAAAATTTCTTTAATTCGCTTACAATAGCGTCCATGGGATGGGTAAATGGAAATCAAGCCAGCGGCCTGTACCGGGAGATGATACAAAGCTACAAGCAATCGAATGGCGGGCTGATCGCGCACACCTGGCAGCTGTGGATGATCTGCGGCATTGAGTTGTGGTTCAGGGCAGCTTTCCTGGGGGCGGGTCATGCCTCATCGGATATCCTCGCCACTCGTGAAATTCAACCTGTTTAACGGGAGCCAAGCTATGGACGAAGTAGAGAAGAAGATCTCATCAATCGAGGCTGCCAGGACCAACTTAAAGAAAACCTACATTTCCCCAAATCTCCTGGAGTACGGGAACATCGCGAAGCTGACACAAGGCGGCCAAGGCACAGGAAGTGATTCCGGTACAACCATGATGATGATGTGCCTGTAGGTTCTAGAAGCTAGGTTGGGATTCCACTCTTCGGATTTATGTCCAAAAGATTTGGCGGATTCGCGCCGGATGGGGTGAGACAGGTTCTTTTCCAAGAGGAGTTATTTCTTGTCCCTTGTTGTCGATGAGCATCGAGAATACTTATCCGATCAGCCGCGCATCTCCGCGTTCAGCCGGGCCATCAGTGAGGTCGTAAAGCCTGGCGACGTTGTCCTGGATCTGGGTTCAGGGACCGGAATTCTGGGGCTACTGGCCTGTCGAGCAGGCGCGAAGCGAGTCTATTCGGTTGACGACGGCGGAATGGTCGGCCTGGCCCGGCAGATCTGCAAGGCGAACGGCCTTCAGGACCGAGTCGTATTTATAAAGGGTCTGTCCACCCGCGTTGAACTGCCGGAGAAGGTTGATGTCATCGTTGCAGACCAGATTGGGCACTTCGGGTTCAACGCTGGCTTGCTCGAATATTTTAGCGATGCCAGGGAACGCTTTCTAAAACCCGGCGGCACAATGGTGCCATGCGGTATTGAATTGCTGGTGGCGCCCGTCGAATCCAAGGCGATGTGGAACCAGGTTGAGTTTTGGAACAATTCACCGGCAGGATTTGACTTCAGTCCGGCGCGCTCTTTGGCGGCAAATACGGGTTATCCATGCAAATTTCAGCCTGAAGCTCTCCTGGGCGCACCCCTCCGGATCATTGCTCTTGATCTGGCGGAAGTCACTGCTTCGCCGTTCAAAATGGAGGGCTGCGCTGCGATTTCCCGCAACGGCTGCCTCCACGGCATCGCGGGCTGGTTTTCCGCCCATCTCTCCCCCAAAGTGAACATGACCAATTCGCCGCTGGCCCCGGATTCGATCAACCGGAGGAATATCTTCTTTCCCATCGATCGCCCGGTAGATGTCGTGAAGGGTGACTATGTGCGGGTGGTAATGCATATCGTGCCAAGGGAGACCATGGTGACCTGGACGGTGGAGATCTGGAATGAGAAAAACGGGGACCAGTCCGACCAAGGACGGGTTTGCAAAGCCTCATTCAAGCACTCCACCTTCAGGGGCCTCCTACTCTGTGAAGAAGACCTGCAGCATACCCAGCCGAGTTCCGTTCCGCAGCTCACACCATGGGGAGACGCCCGGCTATCCGTTCTGACCCTCTGCGATGGCCGGCGGCCTCTCGCCGAGGTGGAGCAGGAGGTTTTTCGCCGGCACCCGAAGCTGTTCCGTTCTTCGCAAGAAGCCGCGACGTTCGTCGCCGAAGTGGTGACCCGCTACTCGCAGTGACCCATGCCAACCTATAGCGTGTGCGACGTGGCAATCGAGAGCAATTTACCCCTTCCAGAGTTGAGTTCCGTCGAGTGCCCGGAGCCGGAATTTGCCTTCGCGCTCGATTCCAGGCAGTCGCGTCGCTGGGATGATTGCCAATGGCTGCATACATGGTATGCGGGCGACGATGCGCCGTGGCTCCTGCTAGGCAGGCAAGGCGGCGACTACTTGTTACGTTTCCCCAATCTGGCCGATTTTGTAGTTCAAAGGGACGGGAGAGAGATTTCCTGCTGTCCAGGACCAGGCATACCCACTGACACCATCAGGCACCTTCTTCTGGACCAGGTAATCCCATTACTACTGAGTAAGCAAGGCCGCCTGGTGCTGCACGGAAGCGCCGTCCTCACTCCTCATGGAGCGGTCGCTTTTCTGGGGGAAACGGGCCAGGGGAAATCAACTTTGGCCTCCAGCTTTTCCGGGAAGGGATCGCCAGTCCTGACCGACGACTGCCTTCTAGTGAAAGAAGAGGATGGACAGCTGTTAGCGATCCCGAGTTATCCCGGTCTGCGACTGTGGCCTGAGACCGCGGAGGCGCTCTTCGGGCCCAGAAAGCCGCTGGCGGAGGTTGCGCACTATACCGGGAAAAAGCGGGTAAATCAGAACATCGGCCTCTCGTTCTGTGACGAGCCAGCCCGCTTGCAGCGAATGTATTTTCTATCGCCTCCTGACGAGATGGAAGAAGAGTCCGTCAGCATTGCGGCAGTCTCTCCGAGGGACGCTTTCATGGAGCTGGTCAGGTTTACATATCTGATCGATATTAACGACCGCCGGCGGTTGCGCGATGAGTTTGGGCGCTTAAGCCGAATCGCTGCGTTGCCCCTCTTTTACCGCCTCACCTTCCCTCGCGACTTCTCGCTGCTTCCCCACGTTCATGAGGCGATTTTGGAAAACGTGAGCGGATAAACGAAAAATCCACTTGCATGCCAGGCGCACGGGACGGACTAAGTAATAGAGGAAGCCAAGCGACGGAGGAAATCGCACGAATTCCAGGTCCGTCAGCTTGGGTGCAAAAACAGCCGTCGCGAAGTATCCCAACTTGTCCAGAGACCGCGTGAGTACGCGCAGATGACGGAAAGCCAGGGTCGCTTCCGGGGAGTCTTCCAGAAGGGGAGTCTGGGGAAAGATATGCAAGCGCTCCGGCAGGTGGGCCGGAGAACAGTCCGCGGGCAACGGTGTTCCCAGGAGAAGGGAGGACACAGCCAGCGTCTGGCGAATGGCCGGGCCGAGCTCCAGCCTTTCCGCCTCTTCCATCGCCTTCCGCCAATTCACTGTTCCGGACAATACGATCTGATGAATATCCACCAGCCATTTCAGGACCTGCCAATCATGGTCCGCGGCGTGCATGCAGAGGTACAGGAACTCCCACTCAGGACTTAATGAACGTGCCGGCACTTCGAAAAAGGTTTGGGGACGCGTTTCGGCCCAGAGGTGGCGCACGGCTTCGGCATTCTTCGATGAATGTTGCACCAGGATCCAATGGACTTCCAGGACGAAGGAAATACCCCGGCTTTCACGGACGACACTGAAATGTCTGCCATGACGCAGGGCAAGTTTCGAAAAGTAGGGATGGCTGATCTCGTCGCGGTAGCCGGAAGCTAGAATCAGGTCGATGGCTCGTACTACGTCGGCGGGCGGAACAAGAATATCGATGTCGCCGCACACCCGGGCCGCCAGGTCGCCAAAGAGGGACAGCGCCAGGGGAACGCCCTTCAGGGGAGTGACGGGTATTCCGGCGTCCCCGAGCAGGCTCAACACCCGGGCCAATTCTTCCGCCAGCAACTGGTTGCGAAGAGCATTGGCCAGGTATTGATTTCTCAGTCCGGACTGGATCGCCTCGGGCACGCCGGAGAAGCCGAGATCACTCAGGGTGCGATAGACCAGGGGGAAAATCTGGTGACTGCGGGCGCGTTCCATGATCACAGGCCAGCGTAGCGGGGTGGAGAGAAGTTCGAGGGCGCGGGCCCGGCCTTCGGATGTGAGCCGGCCCCGGGCGAGCACAAGACAGAGTTCGTCCTCTGGGCCCATGGATGAGATCGTGGAGAAGACCACGGCAGAGCTGCTAGGGGCGGAGGTCATGACTTCGCTCATGATTTCATGGAAGAGCGGTGCGGCGTTCGCATCCCGGCCATCGTACACTCAGGGTACACGATAAAACATGGCAGCCAGCGCTCTGGTGGTTGAAGACCTCGTGAAGTATTTTCCGGTGCCGCAAACCGGAGTGCGGGCGTTTCTCAATCCCTTTTCGCCGCTGACCCATCCTGCGCTGCTCGGCATTTCATTTCAGGTGGGAGCGGGGGAGGTCGCTGCCCTGATCGGCGCGAACGGCTCGGGCAAGTCCACATTGTTACGCATCCTGGCCACTCTGTTGGTTCCAACGCGGGGCCGGGCCAGCGTTTCCGGTTATGACGTGGAACGGCAGGGCACGCAAGTCCGTGCCCAACTTGGCTTTCACACCGCCACCGACGGCGGCTTCTACGAAAGGCTCACGGCGCGGGAAAATCTCAGCTTCTTCGCCGCCATGAACAATCTGTTCGGCGTAGAAGCGGAACGCCGCCTCGAAGAATTAGCCGACCTGATGGGCATGGGTACATACATCGACAGCCAGGTGCGCACACTTTCCACCGGCCAGGTGCATCGCCTGGGTCTGGCGCGAGCGATGATTCACCGTCCCAGCGTGCTTCTGCTGGATGAGCCTACGCGCAGCCTGGATCCGATCGCAGCGGCGGAGTTCCGGAGGTTCCTGAAGACGCAATTGGTGGAACGCCACGGCACGACCATCCTGTTCGCTTCGCATACCCTGGCGGAGGTTGAGCAACTGGCGGATCGGGTGGTGTTGCTGGACAAGGGCCTGATGCTGGCGTGCGATTCGCCGCGCGGCTTGCGGGCTGCAACCGGCGCGGCCACGCTGGAAGACGCACTCGAGCGTTTGACTCCTCCTGGCTCTCTGGCCGAGGTGCCCTCATGAACTCACAGCGCATGTTGCGGAAGGTCCTCGCCTTTTTCCGACGGGATGTAGCCATCGCCCGCAGCTACCGCATCGCTTTCGCGCTGGAGATTCTGGAAGCTTTCTTTGGAGTTGCGACTTTTTACTACCTCTCGCGATTCGTTTCGAACGACGAACTCCGCCACGTGCTTCCAGAGGGCGGCGACTACTTCGGCTTCGCGCTGGTCGGCTTCGCCTTCTTCGACTATCTCACTGTCTCCATGAGCGCCTTTGACGGCAGTATTACTGAAGCGCGGCAGAACGGCACTCTCGAGGCAATGCTGGTCACGGAGACGCCACTGACCATGATTCTGGCTGCCTCGGCGGCGTATCCGTTCGTCCTGCTGGCCATGCGGACCCTGGTCTATCTCGCCTGGGGAGTGCTGTTCTTCCACTTCCCCATTCACCAAGCCAACTGGCTGGGGGCAGCGGTCATTCTGGCGGTTTCAATCCTGGCGTTTGCCGGCCTGGGGATTATTTCGACGGGATACCTGCTGCTGTTCAAGCGCGGCAATCCGGCGCGCTGGCTGATCATCGGCGCATCCAGCCTGCTGGGCGGCATGATGTATCCCGTGTCGGTGCTGCCCGGGCCGTTGCAATGGATGGCGCGGCTGCTTCCGGTCACTTACTCGCTGGAGGGAATGCGGCAAGCGCTGCTGACGGGCGCCAGCTTCGCGCAACTCTGGCCGGCGGCGCGCGCCCTCCTGATTTTTGCGGTGGTACTGCTGCCGCTCTCGGGCGTTGTGTTTGCCTGGGCGTTGCGCCGGACCAAGATTACCGGCACGCTCACGCACATGTAAGTTGCCGCTTCGTAAAATACCAGCCACACATGAGTACGCGTGTGGGTCGGACAATCTTGTCCGACGCCCTTGCTGTTGCTTTTGGTTCTTAGTCAATCGATCACCCAGGGGGCTTTTTACCTGCAAAATTCAAAGTCCCAGGTCAAAAGCGTCGGCCAGAAGTGTCCGACCCACACATTGTTATCTTAGGTACCGGCTTGAAATAACGAGTACTGGTGCGTGCCTGCGATTTTTTTGAACGCCAGATAGTTTGCCAGCACGGGTTCGAGCAGCGGGTTGTGATACAGCAAATACACTTCGCGGGGACATTGCCGCAGCGAATCATCGAGGTTGGTCATTACTTCGATGAGCGCGGCCTCGGGGAGAGAATTGAACAGATACAGTAGGAGGGGCTCTGGCGGGAACATAAATTCCCGGGCATCTCCGCACACCGTTTCCAGCGCGAAGCACTGCTGAGAATTGCTGCGATAGGCACTCAAGTTTTGCTGCGCTACGCGATGCAAGGCGGGGAATAGCTCTACGCCAACAATACGGTGGAATGGATAGTCCGCGGCCATCAGAAGCACGCGTCCTTTGCCCGAGCCCATATCGATGAAGGTAAATTCCTGAAAATTAATCTTCAGGCTGGACATCATCTCCGTGAAAAGAGCGGGCTCGGTGGGCTGGTAACCGGAATGAAATTGTCCCAGCAGGCGCTCGCGCCAGCCCACGGTCGCACTGGTGGTGTTGACGCGGTGGTCCCAGTCATATTCCGCATCGCCATAGCGCTGGCGGCGCTGCGCGGGCAGGGACTCCCAGAGAAATTCTCCGATGCGGCGGAAGAAACTCCGGGCAGCCGACCAGGGTCCATCGCGCGCCCGGTCCTCTTTCCAGCGCCGATGCATGGTGGCGAGGAGGTCCGGAGTCCGCGCCAGGATAGTGGCTCCAGGTGGCGGCGTTGTCGTCATTTGGAGTAAGGCGGCACCGGCAGGCCCGCCCAGGTGTTCACCAGGCCCAGAGTTTCGCGCACCACGGACAATACGTCGCGCGTGTTTCGCCACCAGTGATCAGGGTCGAATGGGTCTTGGTGCGCGCCATGAACCAGGGCCCTCGGCTCCTTTCCCACCAGCTTCTGCCAGAGGGTCCAGACTCGCCGCGTGTGTTGCGGCGAAGTGACCAGGATGACCGTGGTCTTGCCATTTCGCAGCATCTCGCGTCCCAATTCCTGCAGCTCCTCCTCGGTATTGACTACCGGCCCGGGAAGAATATGGATCGCGCTTTCCGGAACGCCTCCGCGCATCAGGATCTGGCGATTGTAATCTTCCTCACCCACGTAATGAATGCCCAGCCTGGCCAGGTCGTTCACCGGGCTGTCGGGACGGCTGCACCAGACTTCAGGGGCGTAGCCCTGGGCGAAGATTTTGCCGGCTTCGACGGCGCGTTGCGGCATGCCGCCGCCCAGCACGAAGATTATGTCTGCGCGGGAAAGAGGGTCTTCACGGTCGAGCCAGAGGCCGGCTCCGCGAAATATGTACAGCGCCACGATCAGGAGTAAGCCGATCAGCACGCCGAGCCGGACTCGCTTCATGCTGACATGTTAACGCCGAACACGTGGAAACAGGTGTCCTCACCTGCCCGGCCGGGCAAGGCCCGGCGAGGTTTCGAACTCGGTGAGCCCCGCGTCTCTAAACCCTGGCGAGCGGCGCTCGCCCGCCCAGACGAGGACGTCTGGGCCTACGTGTGCCTAGAAATGGAAGCCGATCTGGGCGGTCAACGCTCGCGGCGTGACGTAATGGGTCCCGCTGAAGGTTGACAGGAAGTTGTAGAGCGCAACTTTGTTGGTCAGGTTGACGGCGGTCAAGGTGACGCTCCACTTGTAGCGTTCTCCGTGGAAAAGATTGTCGTCACCCACGGCGAGATCGAACAGGTGGCGCGGCGCAACCCGCGGCGGGTTGGTGTCGCCGTTCTCGGTACCGGGCACGGGCAGGCTGATGAGCGTGGACCCGTATTGTCCCGCGGCGCAGGTGGCCGGGAGCGCTACGGTGGGGGTGGCGTGCTGGCTGCCGCAAAAAAGTCCAGCCTGGAATTGCTGATCGGCGGTGAGGCCGCTCAGGTCAACCGAAGTAGCGTCCGCGACGGGTACTTCGCCCGCGACCAGCCCGCTGTCATATCGCCAGTTGAAGCCGACCCATGGGCCGGCCTTCCAGGGTTGATACTGCACGTGCGTGGTCTGGTTGAAGCGTTCGTCGTGGTCGATGCGGAACGGAGTGAAGGCCGTGCCCAAAGTTCCCGAGGGGACTGCGCCGGCGCCGCCAATCTGGGGAGTAAAGAAGCGGGCCGCCACGCTGGAGAAAACCATCAAGGCCGAGACTCCATGGAAGTCGGGCACGCTTACGCGTCCCGCGAACCCGGGAATCTTGGAGTTGTGCCACTCAATGGGAAACGTGATGGGAGTGCTGCCCAGCACGCTGAAGTCGTAAGCGTTGTGCGTGTATTTCCAGATGTATTCCCCGGAGAAGACCACATACTTTCCAAACGCCTGCTGCAAGCCGGCGTGAAACTCGTTGCGCCAGCCCGGAGCGAATGGAGTGGCCACGCCTGGCGTCACGCAGCCCAGCAGCGAAGCCAGGACGAGCGAGTCGCATCCCGTGCTGGCCAGCACCAGATTTTCGTTGAACGGAGTTTCGAGCAGCCGGGCATAGGACACGCGAAGAACGGTGTTGGTCTTCTTCACGTTGTAGGCCACGCCCAGGCGAGGTTGGGCTTCCTGGTGAGTTGTCAGCCCGTTGTAGAAGTCGCCGCGCAAGCCGAGGTTGAACGACCAGCTTCCCTTGGTGATGGTGTCCTGCAGGTAGAGGGCGAGTTGTTTGATGTCTCCATGTCCGCGGAAGCCGAATAATCCGCTGGTGGGTCCGGCGCAACCGTCTCCGGCTGCGGGCGTCGGCCGGCTCAGGTCAAAGCAGCCCAGCGAGCCGAAGAAATCGGCATTGGAGGTGAACGGAGCGGGATAGAGCACGGGATCGGTCGAGACCGCCGATCCGCAATTGGCGGGATCGTTCAGTCCGGGGCTGCCCACCCAGGGTACGGCGTTTCCGTTGGCGTCAAAGCAGGGAGCATTCAGCCCGGGATCGACCACTCCGAAGTTGGTGTTCTCGTCGAGGAAAGTCTGCTGATAAGTGGCGCCGGCTTTCAGGTTATGAATTCCCTTCACCCAGGAGAGATCAGAACGCAATCCGGCGTTGGTCAGGGTGCGGTCCTGGTTGACGGTCTCCTGCTGAATAGGGCCGAGATCGGAAAATGGATTAGCGCTGGGATAGTAGTTGTACTGGTCGCGGCGCACGAACCCGCCAAAGGTGAACACCGTATTGGGATTAATCAGCCGGGTCCAGGAGGGCGCAATGTTGAAGGTCTTGATTTGCGAGCGCTGGTCGGTGGGCGCGACTGGATTACCCGACACCGGATCGGTCACGCCGGTGTTCAGGTTATCGAATGCGTTTGGCGTCTGGAACCAGGAACGGGTGAAACCCAGGTTGACGTGCACGGAATCCACTTTCGAGAGCTGAAAGTCCACCCGGTCGAAGACGTTCTCTTCATTTCCCTTGTCATGAAACACGGTAAATTCCGGTGGATCGAGAAAGCGGCCGCTGTTCAGTCCGCTGGCGGAAATGAAGTTTCCCCAATTCTGGCCGCCATAGCCCAGGTTGATACCCACATCGGCAGTGCCAAAGCTGCCATAGGAAGTTGTGATGCTGCCCTTGGGGGTGTTCATGCCCTGTCCCGAGCGCGTGGTCACGTTGATCACTACGCTGGTCTTCTCGCCGAATTCGGCGGGCGGAGCGCCGGAGATGACTTCCATCGACTCAATCGAATCGAGCGGAATCTGGTTGGAAAAGACCTTGCTCTGCTGGTCGGTGATGGGCTGGCCATCGACGGAGAAGGAATTTTCCGCGTGGTCGCCCAGGCCATGGAAGAGGCCGTTGGAATCGGCGGCGATTCCCGGAGACGACAAAGTGACCAGTGAACTCACCGACGACGACGCGCTCTCCAGGGGCATCTTGTCGAACAGGCCGCGATCGACGTCGGTGTGAAAGGTCGAAGTGTTTTCCAGCAAGTCCTGGCCGGCGCCTTCCACGGTCACGGTTTCGCTCGAGCCCCTCACCTGCAGAGTAATGCTGACGGTTATCGGCACAATGGATCGCACGTCAACGTCCTGAGCATAGGGAGCGAAACCCGGTCCGGTGACGACCAGGTGATAGGGATTGAAGGGAACGTTGGGAATGCTGAATTTCCCGCCATTGTCGGTAGAGACGGTGCGCTCAAAAGCGCTGACCGGATTGCGAATCTCCACTACCGCGTTCGGCACCACGGCGCCCGTGGGGTCCACGACCGAACCGGTGACCGATGTCGAACTTCCGCCGGACTGCGGGTAAGCATGAACTGCCCAGGCGAGTGAGAGAACTACCATGAAAGCGGCAAGCCGCGACTTCTTACATGAAGCCAGCATGATTCCTCCAAAAGTCTAAGAAAAATGGAAAGAGGTGCGCTCAAGGCGCACTTGGTTCTGGTCAGCTCTTTAGAATTTTCTAGACGGCTGGAGGCGGGCGAACGCTGAGCGCAAAGGCTACAAGGCGCTGCTTGGCCGAAACTGGCTCGGAGCGGGAAATCGATGCCCGAACGAACGTGCGGTTGGGCAGGACGGCCGAGACCTGCGGGGCAGCCGAATGGGCAGTCACGCAGATCGTACATTTTGCGGCATCGCCGGCGCTCGAGTGGTGGTGCGCAACCAATGCCACTGCTGAAAACAACGTCAGCAAGAGGCACAGAAACGCTATCCTTTTCGAGAATGACCGCATGGCGATTACCGCAACGCCTTTAAACTCTACATCGAAGCTGGAAACCAGGGCAACTAGAGTTGATGTAGCTGCAGCTGCCGGCCATCCACGATGGTCTTAAGGCGGTAGTAACCAGGTAGCTGGATCAGTGGGTCGGACCCTTGTTGGTCTTTGGTCGTTGCCCGTTGGCAGGATCCGGCCACGGATCTGCACGGATTAACAGGGATAAGAGAGACAAAGAGATAAACCAAAAAGAAATGAACTTACATCTGGATCCGCAAAAATCCGCGGCTAATGCTTTTGCCAACGACCAACGACCAACTTAAGGGCGCTTGAGGTGGATTTTGCCTCGGAAGGAGCGCAGCTCAAACCTCGAACCGGTGATCGTGCCTGGTTTCAGCAGGAGATTTCCGGTGCGGGCCGCGGAAAAACCGTTGGCAATGGGGAAGTCCGGATCGGCTTCGCCTTTGATGGAGCGCGCCTTGATATCGACCAGAGCGCTGGCGGGTATCGAGACATCTAGGTCTCCCGAATGACTGGTCAGTAAATACTCTCCCACCGGGCCGGGATCGCCCTCATAGGAGATGAGTCCGCTTCCTGAGTTCACCTCGACCGACGGTCCGGTCACATTGCGGAGGCTGACGTTGCCGCTCACCGAATGGATGTCCAGGTTGCTGCCACGAATGTCGGTCAGGCTGATGGGGCCGGTGAGAGTTCTCACATGCAGGTGAGCATCGCGGATATCGCTGACCTCCACCGAGCCCGCGGCGGCTTCCAGGATGACATCGCCACGCAATCCCTGCGCCCGGATAGTACCGTCGGAGGAACGAAGACTGACAAAAGCATCCACCGGCACCAGTACGGTGTAATCCACCAGGTTGGAACCCTGGCGGGTGGACATCGACCGAAGTTCGATGCGGTCCGCATGCTGCTCATTCACCAGGCTGACAGCATCGGAATGGGTCACGGTTTCGACCACGACTTGCCGGTTGGGCGAGGGCCGGACGGTGATAGGGCCGTAATTATTAGTGATGGAAACTACCGCCCTGGGTCCGACGGTATAGGTAAATTCCTTTTTGTCATTGTCCTGCGCGGCGGCGCTCAGAGCCAGGAGGGAGATTACGATCACAATCCCCGTCGGGACCTCGACCATGTTGCGGAAACTCATGCGCCCCCCACCGATCAGGATAATAGGAATTACTGGAGTTATAAGCCCCCACCGGCTCAGTTTGCAAGATGGGTACCTAACTGGCTAGATGCTGGTCCAACCCTCAGAAGAGGCCTGAGGGTCGGCAAAATTCGCGGCCAGAGGTCTTTTGCCGCGGACCCAGAAGGCGTGGGGACGAGGATTAGCCCTGTTCGGGTTGCGAACGCGGTCCCGGGAAGGCCGCTTCCTCAGCGCCAAACAGCATGGCGATTGAATCGTGGAAGAGTGGCGCTTTAGCTCCGCGTTGGGTAGCCATCGGCCGTTGGGCTTTAGCCCCAGTGGCGCCACTAGGCCTGAAGGCCGACGTCAGGTGGCATCGAGAACGCGGCCCTGAAAGGGCCGCTCTTCCACTGGCTGATAGGTGGAAATAAGCCGCCCCGGCCTCCCTTACAACCAAACAATGCGAGCTGGCAACTAAATTATTAGTTGACGTTTGCGCCATGTATTTCGTCTAATCGATTTTGAGGAAGATTAGCCTGTGCCGCCCAGAAAGTCTGAAACCCTTACCGAAGCCGAGTTGAGGTTGATGGATGTGTTGTGGCAGAAGGGTTCGGCCACCGTCCAACAGGTGCTCGATGCTCTTCCCGAGAGGCCGGCGCTGGCCTATAACTCCGTTCTGACTACCATTCGGGTGCTGGAAAACAAGGGCTACGTCGAGCACATCAAAGATGGCCGGGCCCACATCTATAAGCCCATCATGGAACGTGAGGAAGCTACGCGCTCCGAAATCCGGCACCTGGTCAGCCGTTTCTTCAAGAATTCTCATGAGTTGCTGGTGTTGAACCTTCTGGAAGACCTCGGCTCGGAGAACAAAGGACTGGAAGCCGCGGAGCTGGCCCGCCTGCGGCAATTATTGCAAGCGAGAGATGAGAAATGATTGTGACCGCCTTCAGCCTGCAATCCGTGGCCCAGGTTTCCGCCGAGAGAATATTGAACTGTACGGTGGAAGGCATGGTGATCGCGCTGCTGGCCTGGCTGGTGCTGCGCGCCGTCGGCCCGCAGAATTCGAATACGCGGTTCGCGGTGTGGTTTGCAGCCTTGTTGGGGATCGCGACGCTTCCCCTTTTCGGCAATTGGGCTGCCAGCGGCGCCGGGATGGCACAACGCTCCGAGATCACCATGCCGGCCTCGTGGGCGCTATACATATTTGCCGCATGGTTGTTGGTGGCGGCTGCAGGCCTGCTCCGGGTGGGCCTTGGCTTCTGGCATCTCCATCGGCTCCGCAAGAGCTGCGTGCCGGTTGACATTGCGACCCTCGATCCGGTTCTGGGGAAGACGTTGAAAGAATTCGATTCCCCGAGGCCGGCGAGGCTGTGCGTGTCGGATCGCTTACGGGTGCCGACTGCAATCGGGTTCACGAAGCCACTGGTGGTCATTCCCTCCTGGACCATGGAGGAACTTTCTGCCGCGGAGTTGAACACCATCCTGCTGCATGAATTGGCGCATCTGCGGCGACGGGATGACTGGACAAATCTGGTCCAGAAGATTCTGGGCGCGCTCCTGTTTTTTCATCCCGCGGTGTGGTGGATCGAGAAGAAGCTGGCGCTCGAACGCGAGATGGCCTGTGATGACATGGTCCTTTCCAGCACCACGACTCCGCAGGCCTACGCGGAGTGCCTGGTGTCGCTGGCCGAGAAAAGTTTTCTGCGGCGCGGGCTCGCCCTGGCGCAGGCTGCGGTTGACCGGCTGCGGAACGTTACGCTGCGGGTAGCGCAGATTCTGGACGTCCACCGTCCCAGAGCCACGCGAGTGTGGAGGCCGGCACCCGTGCTGGTAAGCGGCGTGTCGCTGGTCTGCCTGGTGGCGCTGTCGCAGGCGCCCACGCGGCTGGTTTCCTTCGAGAACGTCTCGGCATCCCCGGCTGTTGCGAATGCGACTGCACCCCCCGATTTTGAGGCGAGTCAGTTATCACAGATGGGAGCTCAGGTCATTCCCGCGAAACTACGCATCGGGACCGAACATGTCGGGTCGGAAAAGGTCCGTGCCCCAAAGAAGAGTGCTGACCCCGTGGCTGAGACCGCCGGCGCCGGGCAGTCCTTCAAGAAAGCGAAACAGGCTGATGTCATCCCGGCCAAGGCAGTGCAGCACCGGGCCAAGCCGCCGGTGCTGGTTCGCAGCAGCCTGGCGAACGACCGGGTCGCGCCTCCGACCGTGTTTCTGGTGATGCGAACCGAGTTTGTGCAAACCCAACAACACGATGGTTCCGGCCCGGTGGTCTGGGACCTGTGTGTCTGGCAGGTTACCGTGATTGGCCCCGGGCAGAAATTAACCGCAGAGCAAATTATCGCCAGAGTGATTTGAGTTTTTTTTTGCCCATTATCAACTAAATAATTAGTTGTCAACCAAAAGGAGCTGAAGAAGATGAAAAGCTGGATTGCAAACTTGAAAAACAAGCTGGGCCTCCGTCTGATCGTGCCGCTACTGACGATCACGATGGTGGGCTCATTCGTGACCTACGATTTCGTAAAGGCCATGCCGGCCCGGGCGGCGATGCCGGGTCCGACCACAACCGCCCTGGATGACAACAGCGTAGGAGCGTTGCTCTCGCTGGACCATGCCATGGAAACCCTGGCGGCGCGGGTTACCCCGGCGATCGTGAACGTTACGGTGACGTCACGCACCAAAGCCAATATGGCCGGCGGAGACGAGCAGGACATGCAGCAATTTTTTGGGCCCTTCGGGCAGTTCTTCGGACAACAGATGCCACAGCGGCAGCAGCCGCGCATTGAGCACGGGCTGGGCACCGGCGTAATCATCTCGCCCGACGGATACATCGTCACCAACAATCACGTGGTCGATGGCGCCACCGACGTTCGCGTGACCATGAGCGATCGCCGGATCCTGCCGGCCAAGGTGGTGGGCACCGATCCGCTCACTGACCTTGCCGTCATCAAGATCGAGGGCCACGACCTGCCCAACGTGCCCTGGGGCGATTCCACGAAGCTTCATCCCGGCCAGACCGTGCTGGCTTTCGGCAACCCGTTCGGATTTCGCTTCACGGTAACGCGCGGCATTGTCAGCGCACTGAACCGCCCTAATCCGTCGTCCGACGACGCCCGCAAGCCGGGCCAGTTCATACAGACCGACGCAGCCATCAATCCGGGAAACTCCGGCGGGCCCCTGGTGAACGCGCACGGCGAAGTGGTCGGGATCAATACCTTTCTGATCTCACCCTCAGGCTCGTTCTCCGGCATGGGATTTGCCATTCCCACGCAGATCGTGCGCCCCACGGTGGAGAAGCTGATCCAGTTTGGCAAAGTGACACATGGGTACATCGGGGTCGGAATCTCCGACGTTACTCCTGACAACTCGAGGTTCTTCCACATGGACAAAGCCGTGGGCGCGGTGATCACCCAGGTCGAACCCGATTCGCCGGGCGCCAAGGCGGGCCTGAAAGTTGGCGATGTTATCACCCAGATCGACGGTAAGGAAGTGACAGACGCCGGCGGATTGCAGGTGCTAGTGGGAGAGCAGAATCCGGGCACAACCATTCATCTGCAAGTGATGCGTGACGGCAAGAACATCACGGCACCGGTCACTCTCGAAGCTATGGGCAAGCGCGACAAGTCGGGGAATGAAACCTCGGACGCGGGCCAGGGAAAGCCCCGCTGGGGAATCGGGCTGGGAGACATTACGCCTGATGTGCGTCAGCAGCTGCAGGCGCCGGACAGTCTTCACGGCGCGGTGGTTGAGCGGGTACAACCGGGCAGCCCCGCCGACAACGCGGGCTTGCAGCAGGGCGATGTGATCCTTGAGGTCAATCGCAAGCCGGTGCACGACGCCGCCGAGGTAAAGACCGCGCTGGGCAGCGTGCCCAAGGGACAAGACGCGCTGGTCCTGGTCTGGTCAAACGGCGGCAACACCTTCCGGGTGCTGCATCCCACGGAGCCTGGCCAGGCTGATAGCGGTTCGTAACTGGTCACGAAGTTCTCCCCAGGGAGGCGGGGGGGGCGTCCCGTCTCCCCATTTTTTTCAGATCACGCGGGGTCAGCCGCCCTCGGCTGTCCGGGCGAGCGAAGCTCGCCTAGGTTCGCCATTCGGATACTGATCAGTTACCGTCCGACACATCCGGAAGATCAAAAACCTAGCGGAGCTGCGCTCCGCCGGACAGCCGGGGGTGGCTGTCCCCATGTGATTTTTGGTCTAAAATTAACCTATGCGGGGTGAAAAATTGACCTATAATGCCGGTCGCGATGGACACCATACCGACTGGCGCAGCCCCGCGCATAGCGGTTGTCACCACCGATGAGTCGGTGCAGTTGGCGACGCAGGAAGTATTAGCGTCCGCCTTCCACACCACGCTGCTGGACTCGGGCGAGCAGGTGCTTCCGCTGCTCGCCGAGGCCACCGTCGAAGCCGTCGTTTTGGACCTCGAAACTGCGCATGCCTCGGACGATCAGATGTTGCAGCTGGTGCGCCAGCTTCGCGCTCACGACGAGGACCTGGTCTTGCTCGGGTTCACCCGATCGCACAACAGGACTTCACGCAGGCAGTTCGAACAGGCCGGAATCCGTCAATGTTTCGTCGCGCCCGTCGATTTTGTGGAAGTACAGGCAGCGCTGCGGATCGCGCTGGAGGAACGGTCCACGGAAATCGAGAACCGGCGGCTGCGCCAGGAGGCCCGCGAGCGAAATTCGTTTTGCCAGCTGATCGGGGGCAGCGAGCCCATGCGGCTGGTGTATGACGCCGTCACCCGCGTGGCCGAGAGCGCGGTCAACGTGCTGGTGCGCGGGGAAAGCGGCACCGGCAAAGAACTGGTGGCCCAGGCTATCGTGGCCAGCGGCCCGCGGCGGGACAAGCCCTTCGTCAGCGTAAACTGCGCTGCTCTTCCCGAGAGCCTGATCGAGGCCGAGCTGTTTGGCCATGAAAAGGGAGCATTCACAGATGCTCACGAGTCGCGCGCCGGGCATATTGAATCGGCCAATGGCGGAACTCTCTTCCTGGATGAGATCGGGACGCTGGGGCTGACTTTGCAGAGCAAGTTGTTGCGTGTGCTGGAACAGCATGTGGTCCAGCGCATCGGCAGCCGGACTACCAAGAAAATCGATTTCAGGCTGATTGCCGCCACCAATGAGGACCTGGAGCAGGCGGTGCGGGCGGGCCGCTTCCGGGAAGATCTTTATTACCGGATCAACGTGGTTCCGATCGCGCTTCCTCCGTTGCGCGAACGGCCGGGGGACGTGGCCATCCTGCTGGACCACTTTCTGCGCATGTACAGCGCTGCCAACGGCGTCCCCCTAAAACGCCTGGATTCTGACGCACTGGAGATTCTCGAGGAATATCACTGGCCGGGAAACGTGCGGGAGCTGGAAAACCTGGTACAGAGACTGGTCATCATGGGGTCGGGTGCCGTGATCACGGCCAAGCACCTGCCCCAGCAGATTCTTTACACCAGCGCCGCCAAGCAGGAGGCCCTGCTCATCCCGGAAGAGGGCATCTCGTTTGACGACGAGATGGCGCGGATTGAACTGGCCTACCTGCAGGCGGCTTTGCGGAGGACCGGAGGGAAGAAGGTGGCCGCCGCCAGGCTGCTCCAGATCAATGCCCAGAAGATGAAGTACCTGTGCCGTAAGTATGGACTGCAGGGTTAATTATTGACCCACGGTGGGTTAATTTTTAAACCTCACCGGTTGCGGCTCCGAGGCCGGAACCTGCTCTCGCGGCGCTGACCCGCTCCCATCTCATTGAATTAATTGGGCTGCCGCATTGGGGGGCTGTCCGGAAAGGTTTGGCACGGGCATTGCTTATACCTGATCAGACCGGACAGAGCCGACAGCGCCCGCGGTCAGGCAAGACAAAATTTCAAACGGAGAAAACATCATGTCAGTCCAGAAGAAATCATTGATCAGCCAGCGGAGCGCAGTGAAGGCGGCCATTCTGGCCAATCCGACCCAGAGCGTCGGGTCCGTCCCATCGGTACGTCCGGCAGCCCGCGCAGCTGCCCGTCCGGCAGCTCGCGCCGCCGCTCGTCCAGCGGCTCGTGCAGCAGCGCGCCCGGCAGCTCGCGCCGCGGCTCGCCCCGCCGCCCGTGCAGCGGCCCGTCCGGCGGCTCGTCCAGCTGTTAGCGCTACCAAGTAGGGTAACTGGCCGAACACAAGTGAGCGTCACTCGTTCGAGAACCAAGGGGTCGCAGAAAGCCGCGACCCTTTTTCTCTTGCCCCGGACCGGAGGGTCACCACATCCGTCGGCCTAACAGGTCGCGGCCGAAGCGCCAGGCCAGTCCCGCAATACTCCGCCTGCCGATCATGATCTTGGCATTTCCGCTCATGCCTTCCCTGAGATCTCCCCGGTTCTGGAGCTCGACCTTTCCCAGATAGAACTTTGGCACTCGAATGCCTTCCAGCTGGGCCTTTTCGAATAACCCGGGTTCAATCGAGGCCGCCGCCGGAGCCAGCGAGGACAGGGTTCCCGCCCAGGACTCGAACTGGGATTCGGCATGGAGCCGCACCGGGGCACCCACCCGAACGTCTCGCATGCCAAACTCCGGAACGTAGATGCGAGCCGTCATAGTCGATAAGTCAGCCACTTCGGCAACCTCGGTTCCGGGTTTCAGGTAAGCGCCCAGGAGATTGTGCATCCGGGGAGTGGTGACAGTTCCAGAAATAGGACTGACGACCTCGAGGCGCTTCATCTCTTCCGCCAGGTTGCGATGCCGTTCCGCGAACTGCCTCCGGTCCTGCTCCGCCGGGCCAAAATTTTCATAGTTGAGGCCAGCCTGGGTGGCCCGCGCCGAAGCGTTCCGCAAGTCGGCGCCGGCCTGCGCGGAAGCGGATTCCATCTCCAGATTGCGCAGGCGCAGCAGGGGTGCGCCGGGCGCGACCGTTTGTCCCTCCTCGACCAGGACTTCCGCCACGGTTCCGGGCACCTCGGTGTGAATCAGAGTTCGGCGCACCGGCTCAAGCGCGAAACGGCCGTCCACGAACTCAGGCCAGATCGGCGCCAGCAGCACTGCCAGAAGCGCCACGCCCACCAGTACCGAGCGAAGCGGCGTGAACCAGGCGAACAGGCGTTCTTTTTTGTCGAGATAAACGGTTTTCATGAATCGCTCCAGCATGGTGATGCGCGATCTGAAAATGCGCAGGCCGAGAAGCAGGGCCGGCACCCACGCCCACTCCGGCGTGTACGACCTCAGGATGTGATAGACGAAAATAACAACGAAGGCCATCAACAGGTAGCTGTACACGCCCGACAGCGCGGAATAGAAGATGTAAAGCACCCGCCGGTGGCGGGGAACGTACTCCACTTCCGCGGGCAGGCGGAAAATGTGCTTGCGGGTCCAGCTTGAAACGAACGCGGTCGATCGCTCTTTCAAATCGGCTTCCCCGATCAATTCGGCCAGCAGATAGTAGCCATCGAGCTTGATCAGCGGGTTGAGATTGAGCAGGGTCACGCCGATGCCGGTCACCATCATGACTTTGTAAGCCAGATCATGGATGTACATGCCGGTGGCCGTGCCCCACCAGATGAAGGTGGCGACCACGCAGATCATGAGGTCGGCCCAGATGCCGGCAATAATGGTGGAGATGCGGGCCTTCTTGTCGCCCACGATCCAGACCTGGGTGGCGTCGCACACGAAAGTCGGCGCGAAGTACATCAGCAGGAACTGCATCTTCTCTACCCGGGCGCCGAAATGTCTGCAGGTAAGGCCGTGGGCCGATTCGTGGAAAAAGGCCATGGCGCCGAACAGGAACCAGAATTCCACCAGGTCCCAGCCGGTTTTTGCGGTGAAGTTGTAAAAAGCGAAGCTGTCATTCCAGATCTGCCCTAGCTTGTCGGTCCACATCCAGACCATGACGCCGAACATGAACAGAGTCAGAAGGGTGAACCAGGTGGTGTACACAAATTCAAAATAGGGCTGGATCCTGGTCAAATAGTCGTCGGCGTTGGGCCAGGTGTGAAGGGTGATGTCGGTGACATCGGCGATGTGAAAGCGCCCGCGCTTCTGCCGCTCCGTGCCCATCTTGGCTTTTAGGGTGATGTTCTTTTCCAGCGGCGTCTTGTAAAGCAACTCGCCCTGCTCTTCCAGGTAGGAGGTGAATTCCTTGACGTAATCCTCCGGGAAATCGATGTTGTACTCATGGAGAAGCAGGTCCGAAATCTGCTTGTACGATCGTTCGCCATCGAACAGCTGGGCCACTTGCCACTGCTCCGGACTGAACCGAAGGTAGATATCGGTGCCCGGCATCTTGGCCAGCACCACGCGTACACCTTGTTCGACGTGTTCCCGGGAAATGACTCGAGGATCGAGTTTGGGAAAGCGGCGCTGGGCGGCTTGCGCCGGGAGATCAGGCAGCGCTACCTCGAGGGCCTCGAGGATATTCATTTCGGGTTAGTGAGGCGGATGGTGGTGAGCATTCCCGGTCGAAGGTCCGGCGCGGGGCCTTGAAGCCGGGCCACGATCTCGATGGTTCCGCTCGAAGGATCAACCACCGGGCTGATCTGCCGGACTGCCGCCGTGTGACGGACCGCCGACGAGCCGTCGGCCAGCTCAACCGACACGGTTTGCCCATTCTTGAGCTTGCCTACGAAGCGCTCTGGAAGCGTGAACTTTACTTCGAGGGGCGCCACGGCCGTGACCCAGAACAAACGGTCGCTGATCGCAACTTTCTGTCCCACGCGGACGTAGCGGCGAGCGACGATACCGTCAAAGGGAGCGGTGATACGGGTCTTTTCCTTTTCCAATTCAAGCGACTTCTCGGTGGACTTTGCGTTGCTCAGCAGTTCGGTCTCGCGGCTGATTTCGAACCTGTCCGCTTCCACTTTGTATTGTGCGTGCTCCAGCGTCTCCTTGGTGAAGACACCCGCTTCCCAGAGTTTTTGCGCACGGCTCAGATCTGATTCGAGCACTTTCGTTTCCGCCTCCCAGTTTTTCAGGTTGGCCTGGATGGAGCGGGTCTTGGCGGCGGCCGCGTCGAGGTCAGCGGAAATCTGGCGGTCGTCGAGGCGGGCGAGCAGCTGGCCCTTGCGCACGCGAGTGTTGGGCTCAGCCAGAATGGAGACGATGACGCCCTCGCGCAGTGCGGCTACGTCCACCTGGTTTTCGACCACGATCGGGCCCGAAGCCACGAAGGCGCTGTCGTCTGGAGGAGGCGCGGAGAGAGAAACCGGCGGGGCGGGGCGTGCCACTGGCGCTGCGGCGGCTACTCGCGAGGTTTCGCTCGAGTCGCTGCAGGCGTTCAACGCCAGCGCAATGGTCATCACGGTCGCGAGCTTAACAACCCGTTTCATAAACCCTCCTACTTCTGGCCTATGTGACTTTCCGCTCATGCTCGGCGGGCAGGATGCCCGCCGGACAGCCGGCGGGACGCCGGCGCTACCAAGTTCCTACCATCCGAACCAGGACCATAGCTTTGACCAGATCCATATTGCGGGGCGCCGGAAGAGTACTTTTCCGGCGGGGCTCCATCCCGTGACGACTTTGGCCCGGCCCTGCATGCCGTCGCGAATGGCGCCGTCGGGATTGGGCACCGCTACCCGGGCGAAGAAGACGCGATCGGACCCCTGCACCTGGCTCCTTGGACTCACCACTGTGACCGCACCGTGGAAGGTGCGGGTGGGAAAGCCGTCCAGCTTCACTGAAGCTTTCTCGCCGGGGTGAAGCAGCAGGACGTCGTCTTCGTCGATGGCCACATCGACAACCGCGCGCGAGGTATCGACGACTTCAGCAAAAGTGTCGCCGGGCATCAGCTTCCGTCCCACCAGGTCTTCCACGTGTGAAGTCGCAACCACGCCGTTGATGGGGGAGCGCAACTGGGTGCGATCCAGGCGTTCGCGGGCGCGGGCCAGTTCCGAGGCCCAGTAGTCGGCCTGGATGCGCTGAATGCCGGCTTCGCCGCCGTCGTTATTGTTCAACGCCCGATTCATCTGCGAGACCGCGGTTTCGTACTTGGCCTGGGCCGCGGCCAGTTGAGCCCGGTACTGCCAGTCCGAAAGCGTGGCCAGAACGGTTCCCGCGCTCACCGCATCGCCCTCGCGAACGTTGACGCGCTGCACCACGCCCTCCACCTCAGGCTGGACCAGAACGCTTTGCGTGGGACTGACCGAAGCGTCGCCCACCACGCGCAGCGGCAAGGGAAAGATCAGCAGGAAGAGCAGCGCTGCGGCCGCGCCTGTCACCAGCAACGCCCGGCGCCGTTTCTCGAGTGCCAGAAATTTGCGTTTCCGGTCGAGCACCGGCTTCAACAGGTCGATGAAAGGAACTTCGCGGTAAAGCGAGGCGTTACGCAACGCAACCGTCGCCTGCGAGGTGAGAATCTTGATCATCTCCAGGTGGGCGGGGCCGAGGAAGTCGGGATCGCTGCTCTCGAACGATAAGGTGCCGACCCGGCCGTCATCGTCGGTCAGCGGCACGGCGTAAAAGCCGCGCATGCCAGTCTCGGAGAAGTATTTGGTGAGCTTGGCCTGGGTTTCGGGACGGGGATCTTCGAAGTGCTCTCCGTGCTGCGAGAAAGACACGGCTTCGCTGGATAGTGACGCCCATTCCAGCAGCTCCTGCAGCCGAACCACGTTCGGATCCTGGGGATTGATCCGGGGCATGCCGGTGACGGCGCGGACCTTCAGACGTCCGCGCTCCTCGAGCGCGATGGCCGCTCTTTCATATGGGATCACGGCGCCGGGGCCGGTGACGACCGCATCCAGAACCCGGTCGAGATCAAGCGTAGAGGTGATTTCCGCGCTCACCTTGACCAGGGTCTCGAGGATCTCAACCTTACGTTCGGCCTGCAGCATCCCGGCGTTGTTCAGCGCCGACGCCGCCGTTTCTGCAATGGAACTGAGGAGGAAAAGATCGTCCTCGTCGAAGGGCGTTCCATCCAGCTTGTTAATGGCTTCGATGACGCCGACTTCGAAACCCTTGGCCACCAGGGGAGCCACCATGGCAGAAAAAATACCGCCTTCCCTGCCCGCATTTCGCCGTTGCAGCCGTTCGTCACCGGCGTCGTCAATGATCAAGGGTTCGCCGGAGTCGGAGACTGCTGCCACGTAGCCCTCGCCAGTCCTTTCCGAAGACCCCACTTCGCGGGTGGGGTCCTCGCCCGCCCGGTCCATCAGCAGCAGTTCCTGCTCATCCTTGACCAGCCAGAGATTTACCGCCTGGGCCTCGAGGAGCTCGCGCACCTTGGCGGTGATGATGGGATTGAGTTCGTCCATTTCCAGCGTCGAGTTGAAGACTTTTTCTACGTCGTAAAGCTGGGTCAAGCGGGAGATGGATTCGAGATGCGAGTTACGTTCACCCTCGTAGTGGACCGCGCTCGAAAACGCGGGAGCGGCATATTCCACCAATTCGACCAGCCCGGTGAGATCAGAGGGATTGATTACTTCATCGAAAGTGGCTGCTTCCACGGCCCCGATCAGGGTCCGGTTGACGATCATGGGAACATAGGCCAGGGACAGGAGGCTACGCCGGGCGTGCAGGTGAGCGTAGTCTTCACGGACCAGGTTCGTTCCGGAGAGAAGCAAGGGCTGGCTCTCTTTGGCGAGAAGTCCCAGGGTGCCGGAATCGACGGGGATCGCCTCATCGTCCAGGTGAATCTCGCCGGCGACGGCCTTGGCAGACCACCGGGTGATTCCATCGTGCTCCTCTAGCAGATAGACCACGGCAGCGCCCGATAGTACTTCGGTGACTTGCTGGGCCAACAGAAAGGCGCGTGGCTGGACTTCACGTTCCTGGAGCAGTGCGCTCAGGAACCGGGCCTGCACATCGACAGATGTCGACTTCGGCATTGCTTGTTCTGACAGCCGCCCGTTGCCGATCGCGCGAGACAACGAAATAAAAGTGGGGAGGGTGCGGGTCCCGCGCACTTGCAAATTCGCGGCGGCTCCCGTAAGTTGAGCGGGCAATCTAACAAATCGCCCTGCCCCTGTCAATGTTTGGGGCTGGCGATGATGTCACGCTTTGCGACTTTTGCGTTTTCCCTTTGCGACCTTTGCGGTTAAGTTTTAGGAGCATCAGGCAAGGTCAAACCCTTTTACCGCAAAGGGCGCAAAGGAAGGGCCCGCAAAGGGCGCAAAGGGAAGCATCTCAGAGGAGCACGATGGAGATCAACGTACGCAGGCTTTCCGAGGTTCAGATCGTACAGATTCGCGGTGCTTTACGGCTGGGTCCTGGAGTGGACAGCTTTCGCCAGACGATGGACGATGCCCTGGCTGCCGGGGACACGCGCCTGGTGATCAACTTCGCCGAAGTACCGATGATTGACTCCAGCGGAATCGGGATCCTGGTCAAAGCGATGGCCTCGGCCAAGCAGCGGGGCGGCGGAGTGAAGCTGGTGACGCCGTCGAAATTCGTGGTGCAGACGCTCAAGCTGATTGGCGTGCTGAATCTGTTTGAGATTTTCGAAGACGAGAACGCCGCAGTGCAATCCTTCAATTCGCACTGAAAACGGCGGTGGCGCGCCCGCGCTAACGCAGATGGATATTCAGGATGTTGAAGATACCGAAGAGGTAGATCGCACTCCCCAGAGAGAGCAGGGCCAGGGTAAGAGTCGCCATGGGCGAACTGAAAAGGCGCCGGCGAGGCGGGGCCTGGTGTTCCAGTGCGGCCCTGTACTTGTCGATCCATTCCTGGTCCTTGCTGACTTGACCAAACGATGACTGGATCGATTCCTGCAGCCGACGCTGGTCGTCTCCCTCGAGTCCCACAAAGCGGAAGGGTTGCTGGTTCCAGGAAACCGGATTCAGCATTTCCGCGGTGCCCAGAACGGGCCCGGTCGGAGTCACAAACATCAGCTTTACGCGTGATTCCCGGACGGCCGGTTTGGGCAGAGAAAGCATGCCGCCGGTCAGCGAGATGACTTCCAGTTGTGCCTGGGTGCGGTGGCCGTCTTCAAATCGAAGCACGGCATGAGTGACGTCGGACAGGTTCAAGCGCGGCGCCCGAAGATCGTAATTCGGGAGAGCAGGATCAGGTTGGGGGAGGGCGTTCACAGGATGAGTATCCTCTTTGTGCGCCGTGAAGAGGAGATTACGGAAGGACCTGCCACGGTCTCGTTACCTGGGAAAGCGGACGCCGGACTTCGGCCGTCGGACGGCAGACCTCGGACGTCGGGAAAATCTTCATTGATTTCGCGGATTAGAGCCTCTTATCCCGGTATTATCTGCGGGCATCCGTGGCGGCGGTTTTTTCTGCTTCCGCACATTTTTCGGACAACGCTGGTGTGGTGGCCCTTACAGGGCCGCGTTCTCAGCGCAACACACGCCGGCCCTTTAGGCGCAGTGGCGCCACTGGGGCTGAAGCCCCAGCCTTCTCCTCCGGGACGCGGCGCTCAGACGGATTCTCCCGGTTCCCGCGCGTTGAAACGATTGATGACGCCTCGGGAATTGCCCACGACGCCTGGCGTCCGAAGTCCGGGGTCCGACGCCTGACGTCTGACGTCTGACGTCCGAAGTCCGAGGTCCGGGGTCTGACGTCTGACGTCTGCCCTCCCGCAGCGCTCCCGCCTTGCGGGCCCACAACACGAAGCCGGAGGAAGCCGCGTCCTTCTCGACCCCGGCCAAACGCGCCAGCCCGTCCGCCTGGTTTCCGTATTTCATTTCAGCCTTGCCCAACGCGAGGCGCGCTTCGTAAACCATGCCGCGGATGCCGCGCTTTTCCGCCTCCGAAGCTACGCTGTTCAGAGCCGTCGTGGCGGATTGCAGGTCTGCACCTGCGCGAACTTCGGCGGCGGCGATTTCGAATTGCAGCCGCAACAGGCGTTGCTGCGTCTTTGCTGCCAAAGGCCTGCCCAGCGTGATCTCTTTGCCGGCCGCGCCTGATTTTCCCTGGGCCAGAAGGGCCTGAGCCAGGACGGCATGCGCCGGAATCTGCGATTCGCCAGCCTTAGCGATGCGGAATTCGTCCAGCGCTCTGCGAGCCAACCTCTCGCCTTCCACCGGATTCCCTTCTTCGATCGCCAGGCTGGCCAGCAGAACAGAAATCTCAGCCGCGCCGCTCTTTTCTCCGATTGACTCCCGGAGCTGGATGGCTTCCTGATACCTTTCGCGAGCTGCGGAGAGGTCACCCTGCTGCATCGCGAGCGATCCCAGGTCCGCCAGCGCCACGCTCGATTCATGTTTTTCGCCTGCCTGCCGGCTCAAGGCGAGGGCCTCTTCATAACTCTTTCTGGCATTGGCGAAGTCGCCGGATGCGGCATAGACGTCACCCATTCCGACCAGGGGATAGGCTGACTTGCTCATCTCTCCGTTCTTGCGGAACGTTTCCAGAGATTCCTGGTAAGCGGTCCTGGCCCCGGCGATCTCGCCCAAGGTCATCCGGATGTCGCCCAGGTTGGTGAGTACGGTGGCGACGCCGTCGGGCGACCCCATGGTGCGCCAGATCTCGAGTGCCGCCTGAAAATTCTTCTCTGCCGCGGACAGCTCCCCGGCCTGCACCATCTGGGCAGCAAGATTGTTCAACGTCGTCCCGATACCGGTCTGATCGCCGACCTCACGGTATAACGCAAGGGCTTGTTCCGACATCTTCCGGGAGGTGATCAAGTCGCCCTGGTCGCTGATTACGCTGGCCGCGTTATCGGTGGCGGCGGCGACTCCGGCTTTGTTGCCGATGGCGCGATACATGGCGCCGGCCTGGTCGTACATCTTTCTGGCGCCTGCCAGATCGCCCAGGTCGTAGAGCGCATTCGCGATGGTATTGATGGCCGCGGCCTGCCCGGCGCGATCGCCGATCGCGGCCGAAATATCATGGCCTTCGCGGCACATCGGGATTGCCCCCTTGGGGTCGCCCAGATTGCGCAGCGCGGCGCAACGGAACTGGAGGGATTTTGACACCAGGTATCGCGCACCCTGCTGCTTCGCCTTTTCGCCCAGCTCCGCCGCCAGGGTGAAAGCGCGCTTGTAGTCCGACGCCTCGTTCGCCGCCATGACTTCGTCCAGGTCGATGCGCAGGTCCTGCCCCTGAGGCAGCTTTCTTAACCCGGCCAGAGTTGCCAGGGCATCGGAAACTTTGCTGGCGGAAATTTGCGCCGCCGCCAGGCGCAAACCAAAATCCAGATTGTCCGGCGCACTCTGGTACAGCGAGCGATAGGTTTCGATCGCCTTGTCCCATTGGTGGGAAGCTTCGTAGAACTGTCCCTGGACCCTTAACTGCTCCTCGCGCCGCAGGCCGCTGGAAAATTCGACAGCTTTCTGGGCGGCTGCGATCGCCTTCTGGTCGTAGCCCAGCGCCTTCCAGGCGGAAGCCAGGTAAGCATAGGACATGGCATGCCGCGGGTCGGCCGCCACCGCCTTCTCGAACCGATCCTGCGCTGCCAGGGGCTCGAAATTGCGCAGCTTCTGGAGGCCTTCCGAATAGAAACGCGCCGCTTCCACATTGGCCGGAAGCTCGGCCTTGACCGCGACCTCCTCCGCGGCCGCCGTCGGCCCCACTCCCAGCTTGCCGCGCAACTCGGATCCGGCCAGCGTGATCAACTCGTCCAGGTGGGACTCGCTGCCGCGACGGGTCACGGTGGAAACGATCTGGCCGGTCTTCGCGTCCTGTACCCGGAGGTCAACCCGAACGTCCGAGCCATCTCCCAGGTCGAGGTACGAACCCAGAATGACGAAGTCACTGCCCAGATTTTTTCGCACGCGGGCGAGCGTATCGACCGCCAGAGTGTCGGTTTCAGGCAGCGAGAGATCGTTCTTTACCCGAGCCACGTTTTCTCCGGGGATGGTGAGCAGCTTCTCGCCGGCCGCCAGTTCGCTGGTGAGCATTTCAGAGAGCGCAGTCGAGAGCCAAGCCGTCTCGGGACGCCCCGAAAGATTCTTGAACCCAAGGATGGCGACGCTACGCCGCGAGGCGGCGGTTGGAACCAGCCTGACCTCGACGCCCGGGGAGTGGTGGCGAAAAAAGTAAGCGGCGCCGAGTGCAAACACGATCAACGCAGCTGTTCCCCAAAAGAGCAGCCGCGTATGGAGGGGTCGCGCCGGTCCGCGTGACTGGGGCGAAACCCCGGCGGTGAGCCGCTCCAGATCTTCCTCAAGTTCGCCCACGGACTGGTAACGGTCGGCGCGATTCTTCCGCAGCGCCTTCCAGATCACGCTCTCCAGGCCCGCCGATATCTGAGGATTAATCCGGCTGGGCAGCTCCGGTTCCTGGTTCAGAATGGCGTTGATGAGCATGGGCCCATGGGTTTCCGGAAAGGGACGTTTGCCGGTGGAGAGTTCGTAGAGCACGGCGCCCGCAGCCCAGATATCGGTGCGGCGGTCGGAGGGTTCGCCGCGCAACTGTTCGGGAGACATATAGGGCAGGGTCCCGGTGATCTGCTGCGAACTGGTCAGACTCGCCGTCACCGAGAGATCGCCTTCGGGATGCGCAAACTGGGCCAGGCCGAAATCCAGGATCTTGAGGCGTCCGTCGGTGGTCAGGCGCAGGTTGGCTGGTTTCAGATCGCGATGGATGATGCCCCGCGCGTGGGCCGCCGCCAGCCCTTGCGCCAGTTGCAAGCCCAGGCGGACTACATCCTTCGAGGGCAGCGCTCCCGCAGCCAGCTTCTTGTCAAGCGATTCTCCGGCAATGTATTCCGTGACCAGAAAGTCGGTCTGGCCGTCGGTGTCAAAGTCGTGAATGGTGGCGATGTTAGGGTGGTTGAGCTTGGCCAGGGAGAGGGCTTCCTGGCGAAAACGCTTGCGGGCAGTCTCGTCCGCCAGGGTGCCGGGCGGCAGGACTTTTATGGCAACATCGCGTTCCAGTTGCTCATCGTGGGCAAGAAAGACCACTCCCATCCCGCCCGCGCCGATCTGCTCCACGATGCGGTAGTGGCTGAGATTCCTCCCGAGCATGTCCCCGAACACAACGGGATGTTAAGCCCAACCGGAAGGAGGGTCAAATGCGTAGGGGCAGATGTCCTCATCTGCCCAGTCGAGCGACGCTCGACAGGTTCTTAGCTGATGCGAATTAGCGGAGCTTCGCTCCGCCGGGCAGATGAGGACATCGGCCCCTACGTGGTTCGTGGCGATTTCGGAGGCAATGGTGCCTTCAGCGATAATATCCCTCGTGCAAATCTGTGGCAGCATGACGACATGCATGATGAACCGGAACTGATTGCCGTGCTCCAGGTGGGGTTGGTAGCTTCTGACGAATGCTCTGAGCGCCACGAAGTCTTGATCGTCAAGAACCCCAGCACAAAGCCCGAACCACTGAGTGTGCGGCTCCGGCAGATATTCGAGGAACATGTTCGCGGCATCGATCCATCGAGAGTCGATCCATCGAAAAAAGCGATAGGCTCAAACGGCAATTTGGATTGACAGGTAAAGAAGACGCCGATACCCTATTCAAATACGGATCAGGCTGAATTCTATGGATCGTCCGGTAATCGTGAACGGCGTGGTCGAGGAGGTGCGAGTGCTGGTACTCGCCCTTAGCGTGGCCATTCCTGGCCTGGTGCTTGCACCTCACGAAACAATGAGCGGCGGATGATTTAGCAAACTCAAGATCAGCAGGAGGCCATCATCCACCGCATCGGATGATGGCTTTTTTAGTTTCTGCATGCGTTGCATGCACGGCCGGTATTGCCGGGGGAGGAAGTCTTGGCTCAAGCAGAGCGTATTACCATATTTGACACCACCTTGCGTGACGGAGAGCAGTCGCCGGGTTGCAGCATGAACGTGTCCGAGAAGGTGCGCATGGCGCACCAGCTCGATCGCCTGGGTGTAGATATCATTGAGGGTGGATTTCCCATCGCTTCAGAAGGGGACTTTGAGGCGGTGCGGGCACTGGGACGCGAGATTCGCCGCCCTATAATCGCCGCGCTGGCGCGCAGCTGTCCGGGCGACATCGAGCGGGCCTGGCGCGCTCTGGATGGCGCCTCCCGCCCGCGTATTCACACTTTTCTTGCGACCTCGGACATCCATCTGCAACACAAGCTCAAGATTTCGCGACGGCAATGCCTGGAGCAGGCCCGGGACGGCATCAAGCTGGCCAGGTCCTTCTGTAAAGACGTCCAGTTCTCCGCCGAAGATGCCAGCCGCACCGACATCAACTTCCTGTGCGAGGTACTCGAAGCGGTGATCGAGGCGGGCGCGACGACTCTGAACATTCCGGACACGGTCGGCTTCAGCGTGCCCCATGAGTTCGCTGAGCTGATCCAGACCCTGCGCCGCCGGGTGCGAGGCATCGAGGGTGTCACCATTTCGGTTCACTGCCACGATGATCTGGGCCTCTCCGTGGCAAACTCACTGGCAGCCATAGGGGCGGGCGCGCGCCAGGTGGAATGCACCGTGAACGGCATCGGCGAGCGCGCCGGAAATACTTCCCTGGAAGAGCTGATCATGGTGATGCGGGTCCGGCCGGAACATTATCCATATGAAACGGCGGCGATTGCCGAACAGCTGTTTCCGTCCAGCCAGCTTTTGTCGGAAATTACCGGGGTTTACGTGCAGCCGCACAAGGCCATCGTGGGACGGAACGCGTTCGCCCATGAAGCCGGGATTCACCAGGATGGAATGATCAAAGACCCGTCCACGTATGAGATCATAGCCCCGCAGTCGGTGGGCGCTCCCCGCAACTCACTGGTGCTGGGCAAGCACTCGGGCCGGAACGCCCTGCGGGTGCGCTACGAGAAGCTGGGCTTCACCTTCGAACGGGCACAACTGGACGATGTGTACCGCCGTTTCGTGGCCCTGGCCGACAAAATCAAGACCATCGAGGATGGTCACCTGCTGGAGTTGGTGCGCGATGTGCCCAGCCGGACTTCCACTCTTGCGGACAGCGCCGGCAAGACGGCGTCCACCTGGATGGCGGCTCTGAGCAAGGAAGATCAGCCCGCGCATCCTGATGCGGTGGCCGCAAAAGAGAAGGCGCACGCCGCCCATGCAGCGCACGAGGGCGAGCAGGAAGATTATCTCTGGGGCGTATGATATAGCCGCGAGCGCCCCGCTCGTGCGGAAGTGATGGAGCCGCCAGCAGAAACAATCGCGTGGGGACAGCCGCCCTCGGCTGTCCAGTCGAGCGAAGCTCGACAGGGATGTTGGGTAGCCGGATAAAAATCAGCCGAGCCTCGCTCGGCCAGACAGCCGAGGGCGGCTGTCCCATGTGGTTTGTGGTGATTGAAAAGTTCAAGATTGAGGACAGGGTCGATGACAAAAACGGGAGCACAAATTCTGTGGGAATGCCTGGAGCGCGAGGGCGTGAAGCACGTCTTCGGCTACCCGGGAGGCGCAATTCTGCCGGCGTATGACGCCCTGAAACACAGCGATATCCATCACATCCTGGTGCGGCACGAGCAGGGTGCTACTCATATGGCAGACGGCTACGCCCGCGCCAGCGGAGACGTGGGCGTCGCGGTCGCAACTTCGGGCCCGGGCGCGACCAACATGGTTACCGGCATCGCAACCGCGATGCTCGATTCGTCCCCCATCGTTTGCATCACCGGTCAAGTAGGCAGCAAGCTGATCGGCTCCGACGCTTTTCAGGAAACCGACATCACTGGCATTACCCTTCCCATCACCAAGCACAATTATCTGGTCACGCACGCCGATCAACTGGCGAGCGTGCTGCGGGAGGCGTTTTATGTGGCCCGCTCCGGGCGTCCCGGTCCGGTGCTGGTTGACATCACCAAAGACGCGCAGCAATCTTCCTGCGAATTCGACTGGGATGCCGCCAAACCGCAGACGCCAGGGTATCGCCCCGACCTTTCGCCCGAGGAATCGGAGTATGCGCAGGCCCTGGAGTTGATCCACAAAGCCAAGCGGCCGCTGATCCTCGCGGGACATGGCATCATCGTTTCTGGCGCAATGGCGGAAGTGCTGACTCTCGCGGAAAAGGCGGGCATCCCTGTAGCTCTGACTTTGCTTGGCCTGGGCGCGTTTCCGGCTTCGCATCCATTGAACCTGGGCATGATGGGAATGCACGGCGAAGCCTGGGTCAACCACGCCATTCAGGAAGCCGATCTTCTGCTGGCGCTGGGCATGCGCTTCGACGATCGCGTCACCGGCAATCTCAAAACTTATGCGCAGGATGCCAAGAAGATCCACATCGAAATCGATCCCGCTGAGATCAACAAGAACGTGAAGGTGGATGTGGCCCTGGTCGGTGATCTGCGCGAAGTGCTCAAGGAGTTGCTGCCTCGCGTGCAGTCGGTTGATCATACCGAATGGCTGGACTCCATCGACAAGCTGAAAGGCGATTCCGCGGTGCGGGACGTGCAGAAGCTTCCCGACAACGGACATCTTTACGCCGCGCACGTCATCAACGACCTGTGGCGCGAGACCCGCAACAGCAACACCGTGGTCGTAACCGACGTCGGCCAGCATCAGATGTGGGAAGCGCAATACTTCAAGCACGAAAAGGCTCGATCGTTGATTACCTCTGGCGGCCTCGGAACCATGGGCTTCGCCTTGCCGGCGGCAATCGGGGCCAAAGTCGCGCGGCCTGAGGCCGAAGTCTGGGTCATTGTCGGCGACGGCGGCTTCCAGATGACCATGTCGGAACTCGCGACCATCCAGCAGGAAAAGCTGAAGATCAACATTGCGATCATCAACAACGGCTTCCTCGGCATGGTGCGGCAGTGGCAGGAATTTTTCTACGAGCGCAACTATGAAGCCACGCCGCTGCTGAATCCCAATTTCGTGAAACTGGCCGAGGCGTACGGGATCCGCAGCATGGCGGTGACTGAACGCTCGCAAGTGCTGCCGACAGTGCGGGCGGCACGTGAGCACGACGGCGCCGTGCTGATTGACTTCAAGGTGGAACAGGAAGACACCGTATATCCGATGGTCGCAGCCGGGGCGTCTTTGAACGACATGATCCGGCGGCCCAGTCCCATCGTCGAAACCGCCGCCGATGAATAAAGGTAAAGACGAATAAAGGTAAAAATGCTGAACATCTTTGTGGTGTACGTCGAAAACAAGCCGGGCGTGCTGACCCGTGTGGCCTCGCTGTTCCGCCGCCGCGCCTTCAACATCGATTCGCTGACGGTGGGGCGCACGGAAAAGCCGGAAGTGTCGCGCATGACCATCACGGTCGATACCAATCCGGACCAGGCCAAGCGCATCGAAGCCAATCTTTATAATTTGGTGAACGTGCTGCTGGTTGAAAACATCACCCACGAGCCGGCGATTGCCCGCGATCTGGCCATGATCAAAGTGGCCGCGACCCACGAAGCGCGCTCGCACGTGCTCGAACTGGCCAGTGTATTTCGCGCCCGCGTGGTGGATGTCGCGCCGGAATCGCTCACCATAGAAATCACCGGTGGCGAAGACAAGATTGACGGCCTGCTCGAAGTGCTTCGTCCTTATGGCGTGGTAGAGATGGTGCGCACCGGCATCGTTGCCATGCGCCGCGGCACCACGTCAGCCGCCGCCAACCCGGCCCAGACCAAGACGCCTGAAGTCGCTGCCAATGAAGGCCTGTCGTACTCGGTCTAGACAAGCTCGGCTTAAATAAGCCTGCTGCAACACGTTCCGTACAAAACTGCTCTGTTATTTACCGAAAGGAACAGCCATGGCTAAGATGTATCACGAGAAAGACGCCGACGTTTCATTGATCCGGGCGAAAAAAGTCGCCATCATCGGCTACGGATCCCAGGGCCACGCCCACGCCCTTAGCTTGAAGGACAGCGGGGTTGACGTGCGAGTTGGATTGCCCGCCAGCAGCGAATCACGCGCCAAGGCCAAAGCCAGCGGCCTCACCGTGGGGACTCCCGCGGAAGTGTCGGCATGGGCTGATGTGATCATGGTGCTGGTGCCGGATACGGTTGCATCCGAAGTTTACAAAAAAGAAATCGCGCCCAACCTCACCGCCGGCAAGACCCTGATGTTCGCCCACGGCTTCAACATCCGCTTCGGCACTATCACGCCACCGGCCAACGTCGATGTTTCGATGATCGCCCCCAAGGCGCCGGGGCATCGCGTCCGCGAAGTCTTCGTCGAAGGTGGCGGCACACCCGCGCTGCTGGCCATTCACCAGGACGCCACGGGGAAAGCGAAGCCGCTGGCGCTCTCCTACGCCAAGGCCATCGGAGCCACTCGCGCCGGCGTAATCGAAACCACGTTCGCCGAGGAAACCGAAACCGACCTCTTCGGGGAACAGACGGTCCTATGCGGCGGCGTCAGCGCGCTGCTCAAAGCGGGATTCGAGACCCTGGTCGCGGCCGGTTACCAGCCCGAGATCGCCTACTTCGAATGCCTGCATGAATTGAAGCTCATCGTGGACCTGATCTATCGCGGCGGCCTCAATTACATGCGCTATTCGGTCAGCGACACCGCCGAATACGGTGACTATACCGCCGGGCCGCGCATCGTGACCGAGCAAACCCGCGAGACCATGCGGCAGTTGCTGCGCGAAATAAAAGACGGGACCTTCGCCAGGAAATGGATTAAAGAGAATGAGACCGGCCGCGAATGGTTCGAAGCCACCCGCGAGAAAGAACAGCAGCAGCAGATCGAGAAAGTGGGCGAAGAACTGCGCGCCATGATGACCTTCCTCGATCCCGTCACCATCAAGCAGGCCAGCAAGCGCACCAAAGTCCCGGCGTAGAGTCAAAGTCAAAAGCGGCGGGCGAGGGCGCCCGCCCCACACACAGGCCAGACAACACCAAAGGCCGGCTTTTCAGCCGGCCTTCGCACAAACCAAAAAACCAGAACTACTTCTTGGGGGCGATCGCGTCCTTGGTGGCCTTGGCGACGCGGAACTTCACTACGGTCTTGGCTTTGATCTGGATGGGTTCACCAGTCTGAGGATTGCGTCCCATGCGGGCCTTGCGATGCGCTTTTACCAGCCGGCCCAGTCCAGGGATCACGAAGATGCCGTTCTTCTTGGTCTCTTTAACAGCTGTGTCGGTGAGGTTCTCAAGAAACGCTGCTGCGGTCTTGTTGTTCACTTCGATCTTCTCGGCCAGATGGCGGACGAGTTGTGTCTTGGTCATGCCTGAAGCCATGAAACCTCCTCTGAATTCCCTAAAATTTTCCTGCGGTGAGCGCTATCTTATACCAGCGTTCTGTGGAAAAGTATCGTTTCAGCCGCATTTTATGCGGATTTCTTCACAGGGCACACGGGAAAGGCCACAAAAAATCACCTTCCCGCGCATGCGAGTGTCCCAAAATGGCCCATTGACCGATGAAACGGCGACACCAAAACCACGTGGGGACAGCCGCCCCCGGCTGTCCGGTCGAGCGCAGCTCGACAATTGTCGCGTGAAGGAATAAAGGAATAGCGGAGCTTCGCTCCGCCGGACAGCCGAGGGCGGCTGTTCCCACGTGGTTCTTTCGGCCATGCAACCGCGGCCTGATGTCATAATGGTTACGGAGAACCCTGTCCTGTGAGTTGTGCGATCTGCGAAAAACGCAAGGAGAAGCGTTTCTGCCCCGCCATCCATGGGCGCATTTGTCCCCAATGCTGTGGCGAGCAGCGCGAGGTGACGCTCGACTGTCCCAGCGACTGCGTATATCTGCAGCAGGCCCGCGAGCATGAGAAACCGCGCCGCCTGGCAGACCTCAATCCCGCCGACCTCTTCGTGCAGGTGGAAGTCGAAGACCAGTTTCTCTATCAGCACGAACACCTGATCATGGGATTGACCTTCGCCCTTTCCAAAAGCGTTCGCGCCGACCGCGGGCTGAAGGACGCCGACCTGATCGCGGCCCTCACCGCGTTGGCAAGGACATGGGAAACCCTGGTCAACTCCGGATTGCACTACGAGAATCCCATCGCCAGCCCGGCGCAGCAGGCCGTGGCGGGGGAAGTCCAGAACATGATCAAGGAGTATCGCGAGGCCGAGCAGAAGCACGTGGGATACGTTCAACTGCGCGAATCTGAAGTGCTGCGCGCCCTGGTGTTCATGGTCCGCATGGCCCACGGACGCACCTCGGGAAGGCCGAAGTCACGCGCCTTTGCCGACTTCCTGCTGGCCCAGTTTCCCGAGAAGCCCTCTGGAATCGCCGCCCCGGAAGAGGCTGCAAGCCGGATCGTTTTGCCGTAGGGCGCGCGCCGGACTTCGGACGTTAGGCATCAGACCTCAGACGTCGGGCTTCGGGCCTGGACTTCAGGTCTGGGACTTCAGACCGCGACTCATGTTTTGCGAGACGGTCTTGGGAAGGCACGACCTTGGTCGTGCCACTACTCGATTGGCAACGTGTCGCGGTTTAGCGCCTGAGGTTTGCCGTTTGCGTCTATCTGAGTTCTTCGTCTCCGCAAACTGAGCTTTCCTCACTTCGCCCACAACGTATTTTTTCCACGGCCTGCGGCGGAAATCTGTGGCTGGCCCCTTTGGCTTCCAGCGCGCTGAATGGGATAATCGTCCCGGTGCCAACAACTTCTAAAACCGGGCTCTACCGCAAGCTTCCGTCGGTTGATGAGGTGCTGCATCGCCCCGATTTGGCCACGATCATTTCCAACGAAGGCCACGCCGCCGTTGCCGACGCCGCTCGCAACGTATTAGCCAGCCTGCGCGCCGAGATCGCGGCGGGGAGATTGGATGCGGCCGCGGTTGACCTCGCCCTCTCTGGAATCCCGGACGCGGTCGCGCGCCAGGTCCGGCAGTCGTTGAGGTACTCGCTGCGTCCGGTCATCAATGCGACCGGCGTCATCCTCCACACCAACCTGGGACGCGCCCCGCTGGCCGCTTCCGCTCTGGAACACGTTCGCGAGGCTTCCTCTGGATATTCGAATCTGGAGTTCGATACCGAATCCGGGCAGCGCGGCCAGCGCGACGTGCACGTGGAACGATTGTTCCGCAAGCTGCTGAATGAACACGTGGGGACAGCCGCCCCCGGCTGTCCGGGCGAGCAAGGCTCGCCGGTTCGTGAGGCCAAGGGTCAGATGCCCACCGGCATCTCCACCATCGTCGTAAACAATAATGCGGCCGCGGTCCTGCTGGCGCTGAATACGCTGGCGGAGGGCGGAGAGGTCATCGTCTCGCGCGGAGAGCTGGTCGAGATCGGCGGATCGTTCCGTATCCCTGACGTGATGTCCAAGTCGAACGCCACTCTGCGCGAAGTAGGCACGACAAACCGCACCCGGGTGGAGGACTATGAGCGGGCAATCAATGAAAAGACCCGGCTGTTGCTGCGCGTGCACCGCTCGAATTTTCAGATCACGGGATTCACCGAACAGCCGGAACTTGCCGAGCTGGCCGAGCTGGCCCGCAAGCGCAAGCTTCCGCTGATGGAAGATCTGGGCAGCGGCGCGCTCTTCGACTTGCGGTCCATCGGCGTGAGCGGCGAGCCCAGCGTGCTCGACAGCCTGCGCGCCGGCGTTGACGTGGTCAGCTACAGCGGCGACAAGCTGCTCGGCGGCCCCCAGGCGGGGATACTCAGCGGCCGCGGTGATCTTATTGCCCGCATGCGGTCCAACTCGCTGTTCCGAGCCCTGCGTGTGGACAAGCTGACCTATGCCGCGCTGGAAGCCACGCTGCTGGCCTACGTAAAGCACGACCATGACGCGATCCCAGCCCTGCGCATGATGCATTTGTCCAAAGATGAAATTGGCCGCCGTGCCGAAGCGGTTGCTGCAATCCGATCGTCAAGATTGACAGTTGAGGTTATTGACGGTGAATCAGTGATCGGCGGCGGAGCAGCTCCCTCGGCAGTCCTGCCCACCCGCCTGCTGGCCGTAACCTGCGAAGGCCTGAGCGCCGATGAAATATCCGCGCGCCTGCGTATGGGTGATCCGCCGGTCATCGCTCGCGTGGAAGAAGGCCGTGTGCTGCTGGACCTGCGCACCGTATTCCCGGAGCAGGACGCGAAGGTGATGGCGGTTCTACGGGGGCTGTGACTTGGAGCATTTCAGATTGCAGATGCTAGATTTCAGATTGAAGGTCCCCGAGCAAGGTACTGGCATTGTCAAATCTGAAATCTTCAATCTGAAATCTACAATCTAGAATCTGAAATTCTCGCCGTGGCAACTCTCTACACCATCGGCCACTCCACTCGTACTCTCGACGAAATGATCGCGGCCCTGCGCGCCCACTCGATTGCGACCCTGGCCGACATCCGTTCTTTCCCGATGTCGCGCCGCCTGCCGCACTTTAACCGTGAATTACTGGAGAAAACTCTGCCCGAGGCTGGAATCCGATACGTCTGGATGAAGGAACTGGGCGGACGTCGCAAGGCCATTCGCGACGACTCCCCCAACATCGCCTTGCGCAACGCCAGCTTTCGCAACTACGCCGACTATATGCTGACCGCGGAATTCCAGAACGCCGCGGCCGAACTTATCAGGCTGGGCGAGCAATCGCCCACCGCCTACATGTGCGCCGAGCGCGTCTATTTCCGCTGCCATCGTATGCTGGTGTCGGATTGGCTTACGGCCCATGGCCACGAAGTCCTTCACATCGATGGCACTGGACCGGTGAAGCCCCACAAGTTGTTGTCCGAAGCCCGGGTGATCAACGGCGAACTGATCTATCGCGGCGATCTGCTGCTCTAAGCATCGACCGGCGCAGCGCTACAATCATTGCATGCCACCGCGCATCGCCATCCCCGTTCCCCACTCCGATGATGTGGAGTATGCGGAGCGGGCCTTTCCGCAATACGCGCGCGCCGTCGAAATGGCGGGCGGAGAAGCGGTGCGGATTCCGCTGGGCCAGGCATCCGCGGAAGTTGCGAGACTGATCGACAGCTGCGATGGCGTCCTCCTGCCGGGAAGCAAGGCCGACGTGGATCCCGCGAAATACAAAGTTGCGGCAGATCCGAAGACCGCCCCGGCCGATCCCAGTCGCGATGCGGTGGACGAACTGTTACTGCACGATGCCTATGCTCTGCGCAAGCCGGTGCTCGGCATCTGCTACGGCCTGCAGATTCTCAACGTATATCGTCACGGAACGCTGTTGCAGCACATCGAGTCGGCGGTCAATCACGAGGCCGGAAGAGACGTGCCCATCGCGCACACGGTCGAGGTGGATACGGGAACCAGGCTGAGCCGGATTGTCGTGCCAGAGGCTGAAGCGGGGAATGACGGCGGGACTTCCATCCCGGTGAACTCAAGTCATCATCAGTCCGCGGCGGCCATTGGCGAGGGACTGCGCATTGTGGCACGATGTCCGCAAGATGGCATCATCGAGGCCATCGAAAGCACGTCTCCAGAGCATTTTGTTCTGGCCGTGCAGTGGCACCCGGAACGTTCCGTGGAAGATGACAAGCGCTCGCGTGCAATCTTCCAAGCACTGGTAGAAGCAGCCCGCCGTTGATTATGTGAGCGGTTTATGTGGGCGCGAGCGTCCCGCTCGTGCCGCGGCGTACCCGAACGAAAAGCACTCGTCCGGGATCAATGCTGTTTCCGTGCTTTTCGAGCCCCAGACTTCGCCGCATTCTTCTCCAGCAACACCACCGCGTGCGCAATCGCCGCGTTGTCCGTCCCCATGCCTTCTGGGGTCTTGGCCTTTACGCCCACGCAACCCGGAGGAATGCCGAGCAGTTCCGCCAAATGAGTGCGGATGGCGGCCGCGTGCGGACCAATCTTGGGCGCCGCCAGAATCAGGGTCGAATCGACATTGACCACTGCATAGCCCGCGGCTTTCACGCGCTTGATCGCCTCTGCCAGAAAAAGCCCGGAGTCCGCACCTTTCCAGCGTGGGTCAGAAGGAGAAAAAAGAGAACCAATATCGGGAGCAGCGATCGCGCCCAGCAAAGCGTCGGTCACGGCGTGCAGAAGCACGTCGCCATCGGAATGGCCGCCCAGGCCTTTGGAATAGGGCAGGGTGATGCCGCCGATCTTCAGCGGAATGCCGCGCTTGAATTCGTGGGAGTCCCAGCCGTAGCCGATCTTCATACCAGAACTCCGGCCACGGATTTGCACGGATTTTCACGGATCTTTTTTCTGTGGTTATCAAATAAAAGTCGTCGGAATTGAGGGCGGGAGCCGAAATTCAGTAACAAGCCGATTTCGATTTCGGTGGATTTCAGGTAGTGGAGCAGTTGGGCCTCATGGGCTGCTTCGAGCGTACGAGTACTCTTGAGTTCCAGTAGAACCTTGCCTTCCACCAGGATGTCTCCTCGGAATTGACCCACTTGATGTCCTCGAAACCAAACGGGAATGGCCAACTGACGCTCAACCTTCAAGCACGTTTCAAGAAGGGCGATCACCAGCGACTCTTCGTACACGGACTCCAAGAAGCCATAGCCGAGTTCATTGTAAACATCGTAGAAGACCCCGATGATTTTCTCGGTCAATTCGCCATGTTGTAAGCCGATCGGTCCGCCACCCATCCCAGAAGTGTACAAGTTCAAAAGGTTTTATCCGTCTGATCCGTGAAAATCCGTGGCCGCCCTTACCGTTTCAGGAAAAACTCCGCCAGTTCCATGTCGGCCGGAGTGGTGATTTTGATATTTCGCGGCGAGCCCATCACTACCGCAACCTCATGGCCTGAGCGCTCGACCAGAGAGGCCTCGTCGGTGCCGAGAAAACCGTCAGCCGTAGCTTCATCGAAGGCCTGCTTCAGCACTCTATAGCGAAAGCCCTGCGGAGTCTGGGCCATCACTACGCGCTCGCGAGGCACAGTGGCGGTAATGACGGCGCCTTCGGAGGTGCGTTCCACTTGCTTGATCGTGTCCACGGCCGGCATCCCCGCGATGGCCGCGCCATATTTTTGCGCGGCCTCGATCACGTCGTGAATGATTTCCTCAGTCACAAAGGGGCGGACCGCATCGTGGACCAGGACAATATCGTCCCCAGCCGCGCGGACTGCGTCGATGGCATGAGCCACAGATTGCTGTCGATGCTCGCCGCCCTCCACCAGCTCAATCTTCTTGCCCGAAAGTTCCTTGTCTGACTTTAAACGAGTTTGAAAGCCTGCCATCTCATTGGCGCGCAGGGCCACGTAAATTTCCGCAACCTCAGGGCTGGCTGCGAACTTGCGCAAGGTGTGAATGAGAATCGGCGTCCCCCCGATCTCGGAGAATTGTTTGGATGCCGTGGGCTTCTTGTTCCTGGCATCGGAGGCAGGTGCCATCCGTGTCCCCAGGCCCGCCGCCGGAATGATCACTACCACCTTCATCGCGGCCTGTAAGTATAAGGGCTGGCCAGGAGAGTGTTCAAATGTCCTGGCGGATGTGGGGCGGGCGCCCTCGCCCGCCTGTCTTTGAACTTGTTTTTGATCCGGATGTTGGGCTTGAGTTTGGTATTGAAATTTGGCTCTACACCAGGGCGGAGTGAGGCCACTCACTCTGGATTCAAAAAGCAAAGGCAACTTCAAAGGCGTCGGACAAGAGTGTCCGACCCACACTTCTGAGCTTATGGCATGACATTTTGCCCGAGTCGTGAACTTTTTGCCGGACGAACTCTGCGCCCTAGCCGGGACCCGGGAATCGCGGCGCTAAGTGCAACCAGGATAGCGGCTTAGAGCACGAAAATTGTGCTTTCCGGATCGGCCCTGGAAATGCTAACCATAATTCAGCACGACGCGGGGGGGCGAACATGGAACAAGCGCAACGTTCGTGGATGTCTCTGGTAAGTTTCTGTGCAGTGACCGGGTTACTGGTGGCGCTCGGCTCCGCCATTGCACTGGCAGGGGCGTCGCTGGCGTTCGCGGTCGCCCAACCCGCGCCCGGCGCGGATGCGAACGCAATCCCCATGACGTCCGCCGCGCAGACTGAGATTGACGACCGCGGAGCAGCCTCCGGTCAGACTTTTGCCGGCATGATTACCGATTCCCGCTGTGGCGCGCGGCACCGCATGAACTCGGGCAAGACCTCGGCGGAGTGCGCGCTCTCATGCGTGCGCCACGGGGCGCACTATGTCCTCGTGGACGGTGAAAAGGTCTATGCTCTGGAAGGTCATCGAGACCAACTGGAGAGACTGGCGGGGGAGAGAGCGAACGTCGTGGGAACACTCGAGGGCGACACGATCAAGGTCAAGGCAGTCATGACCGAATAACCCTCACAGTCGGGATCGACTCGCTACTCCGCCGGCCGCTCCACCATCAGTGGCGGTGACTTTTTCGCATCCACACTTTGCGCCGTGGGCGCGGCCGGGGACGCAACCGGAACCGCATTGATCCCCGAGCGCGATTCATTCCGGCTGCCGGGGCGCTCATCCCACTTTCCAAAAATCATTTTTCCCGCCGTGGTCTGCAACACTGAAGTCACAGAGATGTCGATGGTCTTGCCGATCATCTTTCTGGCGTTGTCCACCACCACCATGGTCCCGTCGTCGAGATAGGCCACGCCCTGGTTGTATTCCTTGCCTTCCTTCAGGATGAAGACCCGCATGGTCTCGCCGGGCAGAACGATCGGCTTCAGCGAGTTGGCCAGTTCGTTGATATTCAACACCGCGACGCCCTGCAGTTGCGCCACCTTGTTCAGGTTGAAGTCGTTGGTGATGATTTTGCCTTCATACAGCTTGGCCAGTTCGATCAGCTTCAGGTCCACTTCCCGGACGGAAGGGAAGTCATCCTCGACGATCTGTATCTGGAGCGACGGTACCTTCTGCAGGCGTTGCAGTATGTCGAGCCCGCGACGCCCCCGGTTGCGCTTGAGCGAGTCGGCGGAGTCGGCCACCAGTTGCAATTCGCGCAGCACAAACTGCGGAGTCACGATGGTACCGTCGAGAAAACCAGTCTCGGCGATGTCGGCGATGCGGCCGTCGATGATGACGCTGGTATCGAGGATCTTATAGCTCTTCTTGCCCTGCTTCTCCCCACCGAAGACGCCACCCATCGCCGCCAGGTTCAGCAGGTCGCCCTTGTTTGCTCCCACCACCAGGCCGACATAGGCCATCAGCAGCATCACCAGGATTTGCAGGAAGCTCTGGGTATGCCCGGGAGCAACGCTGTTGCGAATGACCAGGGAGAACAGGTAGGCGCCGAAGATGCCGAGGACGCTGCCGATGGCAGCGCCAATCAGGCGCTTCAGGCTGACTCGCCGCAAGCGCCACTCGAACAGAACAATAGCGAGGCCGATGAGCGCGCCCACTCCTGCGTCTAGTTTCGCAGGCAGGTCGAACGGATCAGTCAGGTAACAAGTAACGGCAATTATGAGAACAAATAAAAAACGCACCAAAACCAAGTCCACTGAAGGACCTCCCCAGAACCCATCCGCGGACCCCTCCGCAAACGAGCGTCCTGCACTGGTTTCCCGGTGCCACTGAAAAAATCGGTACCAGTGATCTGTTAAGCGGAGCCTATGAATTGGATATGAAAGCGCTCCGACCTCCCCTCCCACGGCGGACCAATATTGCAGGTCTATCCGGGAAGAAGAGCCCCAACTGCGTTACGGAAAGTATATACCTGCCGCAAAATACCGGGCTGCATCCGCGCGGCGAGACTAATCCGTCGCCATGCCACTACCGCCGGCTGTTACACTGCTGTCCATGAAAGCCCTTGTCATCAGCCGTTTAGGCGACCCCGAGGTGCTGGAAGTACGCGCCGTTCCGGAGCCTGCTTCCGCTGCCGGACAGGAACTGGTCAAAGTGGAAGCCGGCGGCATCAACTTCGCCGACATCATGAGCGCGCAAGGCGGATACCCCGGGACCCCGAAACCGCCGCTGGTGGCAGGACGTGAATTCTGCGGAACTCGCCTCAGCGACGGCCAGCGCGTCATGGGCTACGCCCAGTGGGGAGCATTTGCCGAACAGGTTTCTTCATCGGCCCAATTACAGTGGCCGGTGCCCCGAGATTGGAGTGCGGAAGAAGGCGCGGCATTTCCGGTCAACTATTTCACTGCCTACTTTGCGTACTGGAAGGCCGGCCTGTTGCAGCCGGCCGTCGGCAAGACCGCGTCGCGAGTCCTCATCCACGCCGTGGCTGGTGGCGTGGGGACCGCCGCGGTGCAGATCGGAAAACTGCTGGGCATCGAGATGTACGGAACTTCTTCTTCGGAAGAAAAGCTGGCCCGGGTGAAGGCGCTAGGGCTGCAGCACGGGATCAACTACAAGCAGCGCGATTACGCAGAAGCGATTGAAGACCTGACCCACGGCGAAGGTGTGGATGCGGTGTTCGAAATGCTGGGTGGCGAGCACACCGCGAAGAGCGTGCGCTGCCTCCGCGATTTCGGCCGGGTCATCGTGTACGGCGCGGCGACGGGACAACCCGCGCCGCTGGACGCGCGCATCCTCTATGCCAAAGGTGCGAGCGTGCACGGTTTGTGGCTGACCTATTTGTCTGCAAAGCACGAGCTGATGGAACAAGCCTGGCAACAGCTCTCCGCATGGACGGCGCAAGGATATTTGCGGCCCATGATCGGGCATGTGTTCCCACTGGAAAAAGCCGCGGAAGCTTACCGCTTGCTGCTGGAGGGCAAGAATTTCGGAAAGGTCGTGCTCACGCTGGGTTAGCTCTGTGCGGAAAAGTTGTTGTCCCAGTGTGGGTCGGACACTCTTGTCCCACGCCTTTGACTCTGATTCTTTTGGATGAGCAGAGGGCATCTCAAGCAATATCAAAATCAAACTCAAGATCAAGGCCGTCGGACAAGAATGTCCGACCCGCACACTTCAGACACACAATCTAGACAAGACAAATCGCTGTTGTGTTGCGGCTTTCAGGTTGCCGAACGACTGCTAACAACCACGCTCTCACGTCGTCCAAAGATGTGCATGCGGAATGTGCGCTGGAACTTTTCAGCGGGACGTTACGTAGCAGTGCTTGCAACCGGGCCTGAGAGAAGAACCAGCTGACCCGGCTTCTACGAAGAGAGAAAAATTCAGGGGTTACAGGGACTGGCTCACGCTCGGTTTGGCGGCCCAGGTGAGGACAATCCCCGGAGCAGAAAGCACGCGGCCTTGCGGCCGTACTCTTTTCGCTTAACCCCGAGGCAGCATTTTAGGCCTTCGACGGCAAAACGCAAGGTTTTCCTGCCCCAGGCGAATCCAGGCCGCCCCGAACCGGTTCCCGACGACATCGGGAAAGAAAAAAGGAGTGACATGAGCGTATCGAAACTCTCCAAGGGCCTGCTGCTGGGATTGGCTTTGCTGCTGGCCACAAGCGTATTTGCCGCCAACAAGGGTACTCTGCAGGTCAGCGATCCCGTCACCGTAAACGGGAAGCAACTCGCCGCCGGCGACTACGTCGTGAAATGGGAAGGCGCTGGACCAAATGTCGAACTGAATATCCTGAAAGGTAAGAATGTGGTTGCCACCGTGCCCGCCCGCATGGTCGATCTGTCGCGCTCTCCGGATCGCGACTCGGCCGTCACCGTAGTCAACAGCGATGGCCGCAAGTCACTGAATGAAATTCGTTTCGGCGGGAAGAAGTACGCCTTCGCGATTGGCGAAGAATCCGCCAAATCCAACGCCGGCGGCAACAACGGTGCCAGCGTTCAGTAATTGAACGCCCGATTGAGGGAGCGCACAGGCGCTCCCTTCTTTCATTTTCTGCTTCTGAGCTTGCCAAAAAAAGAGGGCGCTCATCACGCCCCTGCTGACGACCGAAGACTAACGACTGCCTTCAGTACTTCGGCATCTTGGGATCCACGCGATCGGCCCAGGCCAGAATTCCTCCCGCCAGGTTGTGCACTTTCTTGAAGCCCGCCTGACGCAGGAAATCCACTGCTTTGCCGCTGCGTACGCCGGAGCGGCAATGTGCCACGATTTCGCGGCTGGAATCCAGTTCGTTGACCCGTTTGGGCAAGTCGCCTAGCGGAATCAGGTGTCCTCCGATGTTGCAGATCTGGTACTCGTGGGGTTCGCGTACGTCGAGCACGAACAGGTCGTCGCCCGCATCCAGCCGCCGCTTCAATTCTTCCACCTGCATTTCCGCGCCTGATGTTTCGACCGGCTTCTCCTCGCCGCGAATTCCGCAAAACTCGTTGTAGTCGATCAACTTCGTGATGGTCGGATGAGTTCCGCAGGCCGGGCAATCGGGATTCTTGCGCAGCTTGAGTTCACGAAACTTCATGTCCAGCGCATCGATCAGCAGCAAGCGTCCGATAAGTGGTTCGCCCTTGCCCAGGATCAGCTTGATGACTTCGGTGGCCTGCATTACGCCCACCAGTCCGGGTAGAATGCCCAGCACTCCACCTTCTGCGCAGGAAGGCACCAGGCCCGGCGGTGGCGGCTCGGGATAGAGGCAGCGGTAGCACGGACCTTCCTTGGTGGCAAAAACGCTGGCCTGGCCTTCAAAGCGGAAAATCGAGCCGTAAACGTTAGGTTTCCCGGTCAGCACGCAGGCGTCATTCACCAGGTAGCGCGTGGGAAAATTGTCAGTGCCGTCGGCGATGATGTCGAACTCGCGAAACAGTTCCAGCGCGTTTTCGCTGGAGAGCCGGGTGTCAAACTTCCGTATATTCAGGAAGGGGTTGATGGCCTTCAGCTTGTCCGCCGCCGAATCCAGCTTCTTGCGGCCCACGTCAGCGGTGGAGTGAATGATCTGCCGCTGCAGGTTGGTGTAATCCACGACATCGAAGTCCACGATGCCCAGCGTGCCCACGCCCGCCGCGCCCAGATACAACGCCAGCGGCGAACCCAGGCCGCCCGCGCCGATGCAGAGCACCTTCGCGGCTTTCAGTTTGAGCTGCCCCTCCATGCCCACTTCGGGCATGATCAGGTGCCGCGAGTAGCGCTGAATCTCGTCGTTGCTCAGGGTAACGGCTTCGGGTTTGACTTCAAGTGTTGTGGCCATGAGAACCTCTTGAAATTGAAGAATTGTTGGATTGACGAACTGAGAGCAGCTATCGACAGGAGGGACAACAACAGCGGCGGACTGTGAGTTCGGGATTCAATTTGACAATCCTAAAATCCGGCAATTCGACAATCAATTCAGCCCTCCGGCGATGGAAGGCACAATGGAAATACTATCACCATCCTTGACCGCCGTGGCTTCCTTCTGCAGGTAACGGACGTCCTCGTCGTTAAGGTACACATTCACAAAGGCGCGCAGCTTCCCCTCATCGGTATAGAGATGCCGGCGCAATTCAGGATGCCGGGCTACGAGGTCAGAAAGGGCATCGCCGATCGTGCCGGCGTTGACTTCAACCGCAGGCTGCTTGCCAGCGTACTGGCGCAGGGGGGTAGGGATCTGGATCTTGGGCATAGGCTATACATGATGCCACAGGAAGGGCAGGGGATTCAGCCCTGTGTGGGGCGGGCGCCCTCGCCCGCCGCTTTTGACTTTGACTTGTGCTGTTGACTCTTTGCCTTTGACTTTTCTCGCTTTGGACTACACCTCTGCTTCTCCAGCCAAGCGGCAACCGCTCCAAAATCAAAGTCAAAGGCGGCGGGCGAGGGCGCCCGCCCCACGCATGAATTACCCAACCTCGATCTTCTCGGCCACCAGCTTCTTGTCGTCTTCGCCGCTTCCGATCAGCTCAAAAGAATTGGTGAGCACGGCCTTGCCCTTCTCCACACTGGTGATGACGTAGGAGCAGCCGACCCAATGCGCATCCGCAAGATCGGTCGGCGACCACTGAGCGGGATGGTCAGGATGGGAGTGATAAAACCCGACGATATCTTCGCCGCGCTCGCGCCCTTCCCGCTGAATGCGGATCAGTTCTTTGGGATCGATGTTGTACCGGTTGTGGGCGGAATCGGTACGCGTGTTGCCGGCACGTGCTATGGAAGTCACCGAGCGTACGCCCTCATCCCCCATCTGGCCGAGCAAGATGCCGCAGCATTCGTGAGGATAAGTTTCCTCGCCATGGAGGCGAAGCGAAGTGTAGGCGGATTGGGAAAGCTTCAACATCGGATTCCAGATTTCAGATTTCAGATTGCAGATTTCAAATTTAAATTCCGAATTTCCGATTCCGCATAGCACTTTAATCTGAAATCTAAAATCTTCAATCTGAAATCGCTTCTCTATCCTTCCTCCCAGAATCTCTCGCTCAAATACTTGTCTCCAGAGTCGCACAGAATCGTCACAAACACAGCCCCCTCGCCCTTGCCCAGTTGGCGCGCCACCCGCAGACATCCCACCACCGCCGCAGCTGCCGAGATCCCAACCAGCAGCCCTTCTTCGCGCGCCAGGTGTTTGGCCATGCCGTAGGCGTCCTCGGTCGAGATGCCGATGTCTTCGTCCGCCAGTTGCGCGTTGTAAATTTTTGGGACGATGGCGCTGGCCATGTGCTTGGCCCCTTCAATCCCATGGAAGGGCGAGTCGGGCTGAAGCGAGATGCAACGAATCGCGGGATCGAGTTCCTTGAGACGCCGCGTGGTGCCGACAAAGGTCCCGCTGGTTCCCAACATGGAAACAAAATGAGTGACGCGTCCTTCTGTCTGTTGCCAGATTTCGTTGGCTGTGCCATGGTAGTGGGCCTGCCAGTTGGCATCGTTGGAATACTGGTCGGCATAGAAGTATTTGTCGGGGTGTTGGGCGTAAAGTTCGCGCGCGGTGCGAATGGCTCCGTCGGAACCTTCGCCGGGGTCGGTATAAATAATGTGGGCGCCGTAGGCATGCAGGATGTGCTTGCGCTCTATCGAAACGTTTTGCGGCATGCACAAAGTCACCGGGAAGCCCTGCGCGGCCCCGATCATGGCGTAAGCGATCCCGGTGTTTCCGCTGGTGGAATCGAGCAGGGTCCGGCCGGGGCCAAATTTTCCGCTGGCGCGGCCCTGGGCCACGATGTTCGAGGCAGCGCGATCTTTCACCGATCCGCCCGGGTTGTACCACTCGGCTTTGCCCAGCAACACGATTCCGGGCAGATCGCGCGTGATCCGCTCCAGGCGCAACAGCGGAGTGTTGCCGATGAGTTCGAGGCTGCGCCGGCCAATCGGATCGGCATGATTCCCGGTCGTCTGCGCCGCTGCACTGCTGCGCGCAGCGTTCGAAGAATCAGGCACTTCCGCCGGTTTTGCCGGGATTGGTCGCATCGATTTACGCTGGGGCCGTGACCATCGTAACGTATGGCTGGCCCGAATTAACGCTTTTGCAACGGATGATTGGATTATAAAAGAGGCTGCTTCGATGCAGCCAGAACGTGGAAATGCACTCTTTTCCGCGAATTTGCATCTCATCGAATGAGGATTGAAGCTTAGAGTTGTAGAAGGGATTGGAAACTCCAACGAATGACCACCAAGGTAGAGCAGCGCGGTTATGAGGACGCATTAAGCTGGCTGAAGGAGCACGGCTTCGACCTGATCGAAGCGCCGGGCATGCAGGGGCGTGTGTTCCTGAGAAAGTACAACGTGTCCGCCGCCATCCAGAAAGATGGCGACGACGGCGTGAAAATTTTCGCCTATCCCGGATACCTGATCGGCAGCGAGATTTCCAAACTAGTCAACCACGGCTACCAGCAGTTTCTGAAAACTGCCAAGACCGAAGTCCCCGCCACGGCAGACCACCTCAAGGCGCTGCAACAATTCACCGAAGAGTTGAAGGAAGGCCTCGGATTACCGGTGCTGTACAACGAATCGCTGGGCACGGTGAGCGAGTCATATCACTACGACCGCATCAAAGACCGCGACAAGCCCAAGGCCGAGCGCCCCAAGCGCCCCTGGGAAAAAGCGGGCCTGACCGCAGCCGCCGCCAAAAAAGGCCGCGCCTAGCCAAAAAGTAAAAAGTAGCGCCGGCATCCTGCCGGCTGTCCCGAGGGCGTCCCGCCCTCGGCGCGCGAGACAATCGAGCAGCCAGTAGGGCAATCCGGCCGCACGACAAAACCGTCCACTATTTCTTGATCCGCAACTGGACCCGGGTGCCTTCCGGCAACTGGCCGTTCAAGAGCCTGATCACTCCGCCGTCCACCACCCCTTCGAACTCCTGCGGCGCGGCGACGGGCCTCGCGGGCGAGTCCCCCGCGACCACACGGCCTGTGCCCTTGTCCATCGCCTGATTGGCCAGATCGTCGGCTTCGCGGTTGTGTTCGCGCAGGGCATGATCAATGGAGAACCACTCGAGTTGCGCAATCAATTCTTTAGCCCGACCGTGAAGTTCCTGCAGGGTTGCGTTCTTCACTTTGTAGATGCCCTTGATCTGGCGCACCAGGAGTTCGGAGTCGCTGATTACCTTAAGCGCTTTGTGCCCGTGCTCAATGGCATACTCCAGCGCGGCAATCAGGCCCTGATACTCGGCAAAGTTGTTGGTCTGGTGACCGAGGTACTGGCTGAGCGCGGCAACTTTCTGTCCTCGTTCATCCTTGATCACAACCCCGTAACCGGCGGGACCGGGGTTGCCGCGCGCGCCCCCGTCGCTGTGGGCGATCAGGTAGCGGGCGGGGACCTTGGCGTGTGACGCAGGAAATAAACTGCGCGATGGAGAGGGCATATCGAAAGTTTACATTGCGAACGTGTGGGTCGGACACTCCTGTCCGACGCCTTTGACTTTGACTTGTCTTGCTCTTGCCTTGTCTTGCCTTTGCCTTGTTTCGCCCTCGCCCTCGACTTAT
>Ga0207706_10000109_pt1 | contig 87721 bp, 154 predicted proteins | sample KBSC53metaG_FD_184318 | JGI IMG/M metagenome (GOLD analysis project Ga0207706, IMG submission 184318) | Corn rhizosphere microbial communities from Kellogg Biological Station, Michigan, USA - KBS C5-3 metaG (SPAdes) (version 2) | ecosystem: Host-associated > Plants > Roots > Rhizosphere > Soil...
TAGCATTTCTGATCTATTTCCTGTTTCACCCTCTCTATATTCCTTTTTAGGCTATCTGTAAAACTTCCCATAAAGCCCTTTCTTATCTTGTAATTGTAGCATTACTATTACTTCTTGTCAATTAGAGATCACAAGTAAGGTCCGTAGTCAAGTACCCCTGATCCAGTCATCGTGTATCCACTAACGGTTGTACTAGAGCAATTAACGGACGTGGATAACAACTTTCCGTAGAACCATAAGTCAAAAGTCAAACCTGTCACAGTTGGCGTTATCCTCCAATACACCATCTCTTTACGCCATTCAATTTCTGAACGTGTGTGATTTAGATCGAATATTGGGAATGTATAAGAGTGACTACTGCCATCATTCCAACGAAGCTCAAATACGCCATTTGACTCTGCAGCAGATGTGTCAGATGAGATGTACCAAAGCTCTAAAGAAGATAGCCCACCACTGACAGTAAAACCCATCACCTGTTGGTTTACTTGTGAGCGAGATGTCCAGTACGGAGAAAAAACACCAGCTACACTGTTTCCAACGCTGCCTGTCGTAAGGGACATTGGACAAGTTCTTACTACAGCGGCTTGAGAGGTTCCTTTTATCAGATCGAATGCTGCAGCAGCTTTAGAATCTGTAACCTTCAAGACTTGGAAACCATCAGACATCTTCAAGCTTAGGCCAGCCCCCCACACCCTGAAATATGCTCTAAGAGCACTCGTAGCGCCCTCTCCTGTTCTGATATAGACAGGGAGAGACAAGGCTGCAGGATTACGTGGAGGAACCCTTCTCAATGGGTCAATATACCTTCTTGTTCCACCTGTCTGTCCTAATATCGCTACAGGAGTGCATTGCACCATTCTGTTCGGATTAGGAGCAGTATTGGTGCTCACCCTTGATACAATCACGTACCTTTCACCGTCCACAGTATCGAATGCTTGCGTAGAGCGAATATAGCCGTGTGTCGTACCTGCACTTCTTAGACCTAAAGTTGTAGTACTGTCTGGTAGTTCCCACACCTCAGACGTCAATCCTACTGAATTAACACCTAACATGAACGAGAACATCTGATCTGTTGTTCGATAACTTGCTACGCCATTTGCATAATTAGGGGTTGCAATTGTGATGAAGTCACCATGATCATCTAAAGAACCATCTAAATCATAAGATAACGTAGATACTGTCTCTGTTGCAGCATCGAAGATGTAAATGTCACTCTTCCAATCGCCTTCGGCAACAGGAGAAGTTAGGTTAGTACCTAAAGCGATGTACACACTAGAACTTCCTGTGGTTCCGTTCGCTGCCAACACTTGCCTATTTCTTGCAGCAGGGAGTGTTGCACTGATAACTGTTCTTGAACCTGTTGTGAGGTTTAATTTCTCAATAGTTGACTTAACAGTGCTACCACCGTCACCACCAAACACATAGATAAATCCACTAGAATCAGTTCTCAGCCAACTTGTATGTCTCTGAGTAAGACCTGATAGCTGTGCAAACAATGTTGCAACACCAGTGGCAGGATTTACTTTATAGATGTCTTTCGAGACAGCAGAAGAAGTTCTTCCACCTACTACATAAAGAAAACCGTTGTAGTAGTGCACCGTATGACGTTGTAAAGCTACAGGGGAACCGGATACAGTGAGAGAACCTACTTCTACCCATGCATCAGAACCACTCCAAGTTTTAACATATAGCTTGGGGCTGTATGTACTAGAAGAAGTAAATCCTCCGTATAGCCACAAGCTTGTGCCATCCGTAGCTATTGCAGCAGAGTTAAGTGCTACAGGTAAAGCCGGAGCATTTGTAATAGTCCCGTCTGCATTATCCCGGTAACAAGCTGTTGTTGTACCTGTCGCATCTACCCCTCCAGCAATAAACGTAGTATCGTTGTACGTACAGTATGCTGATCTTTCTACAGGATTAGGGAATGGTTCATAAGAAGCACGACTGATCCTAAACCTTTTCCTTGAGTTAGCTCCAGCAAGACTTGCTCTCGTATAAGAGAAAAAACTTGGTCTATTTTCTGCAGTAACCCAACTAGAGAAGTCGCTGTTAGAATTTATCACTTGCAATGCAGGAGTAACCGGGACACCTGTCAGATTCTTAGCTGTTGTAGCATCAATAGCTGCTGCAATACCGCCAAGGAAAAGATCAAGACCGACTGTTGCTGCCACACCTTGATTCTCCGTCTCAGGGACTTCTACAAGATATGCAATAGCGTCTTTTCTTGCATGTTGACGAAACCACGTATATAAGTACGGCTTTCTGTAGCTACGATATTCAGTTAAATCAGGAGTCGCATTTACAATCGTAAAGTTAGACCAGCTTCTTTGTGAAACAAGTTGCCTACAATAGAGATAAGCTAACCTTTGATTACGCTCTGATTCTGGTGTGTGGTATATTTGCTCTACTAAGTATCCCCAAGTAGTACGTGACCACCAAGCGTGGGTATCAAATACCACGATAATTCGTCTAGCAAATGATAAGCCCCATGCTTGAATACCCGAGACTTCGGGTTGATCTGATGGAGCAGCTCCTTTGTCAGCATCTGGAGCTTCTTGCCAAAACCAAGGCCAGTTTCTATTTAGGTTGACATGATTACCATTCTGGCGAGTGTCAGCAACCATCCCATCAGGATTAACACCTAATATCACTATCAAGGTTATGTGCTCTCTTGCTAAAGCTAAGATGTGATTCTCAGCACTTGTAGCAAACTCTTTAGCACCTGTCATAACCCCTTTTGCAAGGTTTAACTCATTGCCATGGATACCTGTGGAGATTAATACAACTGGTCTTTTGCCATCATCGTTGATACGCATTGCTCTGATCTGTCTTCCACTAGGTAGAGTGGTGACAGTTTCAATTACAACATCAAGCTCGGCATTTGCCTGAATGTCTAACGCAGCAGCATACAACGTGTCGTAATTATGCTCTACAGTTTGGTCGTTAAAAGGGCTTGGAATATTTCTTAAGGTATCGAAAGCAAATCTAGAAGCACATAACACATGTCTTGAGATAGAGCTTTTCGATACACCAGACACGCCTCTAGATGCAATACCCATTACGAAACTCCTTCAGCAAACACAGAGCCAATCCAAGGAGAACCTGCCGTAGCGGTAATCAGTGTATAAACATCCTTAAGACCTGTAACAGTACTTGGTGAAGGTTTAACACCATCTTGCCAAATCACGTTAGAGGGCCAATCCTGAGTGTACGATCCTGTACGATTCACAATAATGGTAAGAACAGTGGCAGCAGGCACATTCGAGAAGTCGAAAGTGGTAATGTTACCTGTTTGTGTTACATTAAAGAAATTTTTAGTACAATCCAAAATAACTGTACCACTAGCGTTGTTTATTGTAGACAAAGCAATAGCACCGTCCCCTGTAGCACCTTTAATAGATACTCCAGCAGGCCAAGTAGTATCTTTAGGACCATAGATCAGTTGTGCTGCTACATCAAGTGCATAATCACCGTCCTTGCCAACCATGTTGCTTGGAGGCGCATCAACTGTAATAATCGTATTACCATCCAAACCATTCTGACCTAATGGCCCCGGCTGACGTTGTACGTAAGTGACAGAAGGAAATGTGATGGTGTTCCCGATATCTATCGCAATTGATTGAACATCGTCGGCTACCCACAACACCTTAGAGCTTCCATCTGTAAATGCAATATGCAAGTCTGGTGTTGGATTAGCTGCTGTAGCTACTGCTGTTTTACTTGTAGTAGCTATTACTCGGTTGTTGCCGCTAGATGAAATTGTAAAGTCGCCAGAAGACATTGCAACTTCTGCAAGCTTATTACCTACAACAGTAGCGTAGTTATCGCCAAAGCTGTAGGAATCTATCAGCAGCATTTTAGTAGCCCCTGTTTTGATGGCATTCAAACCGCCATCTAATACATCAGTGTGTACATATCTTGTCATAGTGTGCTACTTAGTTATATCTTGTTTATATAAATACTTACCGGAAACAAGCGTACTCACTGCACCAGCAGCATCTGTCATCTGCACATCGTAGTAATAATATCCAACTAAATTGGCCTGAGTTGTGCTAGGGGCAAATGTAACTACTCCTGATGTTGGGTCTGAAACTGTCCCGGTAAGTTGATAAATTTGAGTACTTGTGTCTGTAGGATTTTTCCTACTATCCAGTGTTAGGAGAAAGGTGCAACCAGTTAGATCGACAGCAGAACCATCTTCTTTATCTGTAATAGAAAACTTATCTGCTTTGCTATCCCCTCTGTATCGTTCTATGTCCATTTAGATTCCTATTTTATTAAAGCTATATAATATGGCTCAAAGACAACACTCACTTTAAGACTCTTCGTTATCCCCGGAACAGTGCTTATTATCAAAGTTACTTCGGAGACTTCTCCATTCTGATATTCGGGATCAACTGTTAACTTATGTACTTTAGTAATCGCAGCACTGGCTGATGAGTTACTTTCGCTACAAGAGGAAATAGACAATCTATGAGTCTGTGTAATCGCAACCGAAGAACTGGAGTTATTAGTCGTACTGGCACTTACAGATATGTTGTGTTGCTGCGTTATTCCTACAGAACTAGAGCTGTTAGCTTGACTACTACCTGCCACAATCAGTGTTCCGCCAGACGAGATAGCTACCGAGGAAGACGAGTTAGCTTGTGTACTTGTTGCTACTGATAGGATATGTACTTGGGTTACAGTTGCTGATGAGGAGGTATTTGCTTGCGACGCAGAAGATACACTCAGATTTATTTCTTGAGTAATAGCGACAGATTGCGAGGAGTTTACCTGTGTACTTCCACTAACTACCAAAACCTGGTCTTGTGTTACAGCAACACTTGAAGAACTATTTACCTGTGATGAACCGCTTACGGCAAGAACATGATCCTCAGATACTGCAACAGAACTAGAGCTATTAGCTTGGCTACTTGCAGAGACAACTAAAACATGATCTTGAGTGATTACAACAGAAGAGGAAGAATTAGCTTGTACACTGCCAGCTACTGTCAACGTTTGGTCTTGTGTTATAGAAACGCTGCTACTACTATTGGATTGAGTGCTTGAAGCTGCTACAAGATCGTTAGTACTTACCGAAACATCTGCCCATAATCTCCTTGTAGGCGTCTTAAATACCTGCCAAGGATTGGCTGTAATAGCCTGTACTTCACTTTCATCTAGCGCACGATTCCACGACAAGGCAAGATATACATTACCTGTCCAGTTAAGGCCCGGAGAGTTTCTTACTAAAGCACCAACCGTAGTTCTATTGAACGTTGAAGTACCGAGAGCTGTTGCTGTAGTCGGAGAAAGTGAAACACCGTTACAATATAACCTATGATAATTCTTAGACTCAGATCGAGTACCAACTATAGTACAAGGGACACCAGACCCCCACACAGAGGGTGCAGTTACCTGAAGAATCTGTTGAGTATTTGCATCAGATCGAGCAAAGAATGATAACTGCCCAGATGTATTACCCTGTCCAACAAACAAGATGGTGTTTGCTGTAGCACTGTTACCATATCCGAATATAGCTTTAGTGGCGGCAGAAGTGTTCAAAGGTAGTGCAATCACTAACAACGTTGCTTCCACTGTATTTGTGATTGCAGAGCCGTTGCGGGAGATATATTGCGTTAATCCGTCAAAACCTGCCCCTGCACCAGCCAGACTAGAATATACCTTAGAAAGCCCACCTGTCTGAGTTAATGCTTGCGGAGTTCCGAAAGAACTATGGAATAGAGGATTAGCACCATTCCAAGCATCCACCAAACCCTTTGCCAACGGATTTCCAGTGTCAATTCCTACTACTTGTTGAGGTTGCTGACGATATTGACTAGGTAGGATTATGGATGCCATAAAACCCCCTTAAGCTAGATCACCAGTAATATCACTCGTATAGACATCGTTTCCACTGCTGTTCAAAGCTGCACCAGTATCATTCTTTGCGATTAGCTTACTTGCATAGGGTAGAACACCTCCATAAGCATTAGCTAATGAGAACAATCTTCGCTGGACAGTAGAATTTGAGTTCAGAGGCAGAACACCAATAAGTATCAAATCCGGTTCATCAGTTGTTGTCGTACCAGACGTAGGGCCAGTAGAGAAATTAGTACCATCCAGTGACATCTGTGCAAACAACACCACTTGCTTGTTGCCAGATACTGTACCCGGTGTTACAGCCAGCTCTACCAAGCAATCCAGAGGAACCTTACCAGAAGAGTTATGAGTGATTGTCCCAAGCACTACATACGTAGCAGATGCCAAGCTATTTAAAGCTGCAGCAGCACCAGATAATTGTGTTCTCGTACCTTGATTTAATTTTGCTGTAGTCATCCTATCCCTCCATTGCTATTCTTAAATCTGCCTCTGATGCTGGAGGTAGTCCTAACACTTCCATTCGACTTGCTGGCTGTAGAGCACGGTTAAGTAAGTCTTGTCTTTGAGCTTCTGAACAAACCCCTGTAGCCACCCAAGCTAACAACATTTGCTGAACATCCACCCTCTCTAAGTGAATATCAACACCAGACGACAGTGTTTCTCTAACAACCAGACAAGATGCTCTGCAAGGATGGTTAACATCATTAGCCGCATCAACTATCCCGGCATAAGGGCCAGTAGCGGCCCAAGCTTGAGCAGTAGTGGTCTTAATAGCCTTCACCATAAACTCTGTTGGGGCATTCAGCATCTCTACAATCATGCCCGGAGAATCGGGCCAGAATGTCATATACCCCTTAGACGTAGGATCGTTCTGTACTTCGTTTCTTAACAGAGTCGCATCCATGTCTTATTAAGTCGGTTGGTTAGCTGTATAAGTAATAGCAGGGAAATTTACTGTGTTACCAGATGTAATTGCTTGGTCGCTTGTTTCATCTGTAACCCATAGCACTTTCGATGAGCCATCAGTGAATGCAATGTGCAAGTTGGGAGTTGCTGACGATGCCGATGCTGTTGCACTCTTAGTTGCCGTAGTAAGAACGCGATTACTGCCAGAAGTGCTAATCGTATAATCTCCAGAAGCCATAGTAACTGTAGCAAGAGCATTACCTGTAACAGTTGCATAACTATCACCAGCAGAATACGCAGAGATAAGAATCATACGGGTTGCATTAGTTTTGATAGAAGTAAGTCCGCCGTCGAGCGTATCGGCGTGTGCCCATTTAGCCATTTTATTTCCTTAATAATTATGATTTGCGAACGTATGCCTCAATAAGCACACGGTTTGTGTTAGATGGGTTGACTTCTTTTAGAGTGACAATATTCCACTCTTCTGTGCCAATCTTAATCTTGTCTCTGTTTGCTTTTAAGGCTGGTAGAGGAACACCGTTGGTAATAGGTTGTAGGAATACTTGCTTATCGCCTGCAAGGATTAGACTGTTAGGCATGCTTTGCATACCATTGCTCTGCAAAGTAAGATCAAGCACAAGAGACTTAACAGTAAATGTTCTACTTGTTGCTACATACTCTGATGTGTCTGGATCATATGTACCACTATCTGAAAAGATCGTCACAGTAGTTTCTCCTCCGTAACGATTCATCATATTCTCTACAACACGTTTAAAAGCTTCCATTAGCACTACTCCATGAAGCTAAATCGTGCAGTTGTTGAGATTCTGTGCCAGAGGCATAACAGGCGTTCCAGTCCTCTTGGAATTGTTGGATAGGGTGTTTAACGTCCATGCCGGAGGAATAAGGCATGGGAACGGTTTGCATGAACATTGGGTTAGCGATTGTCGCTAAAATGAAGTCCCGGTACTGACTATAGAATTGGTTACCATAACACTCTAAAGCCCCGATTTTTTCATGAACACGCATACTCAAGGCAGCTAAAATATACTGAGCCATAAGTCTAGTAGCTCTAGGCATGTTCCCGTCACATTCATCTAAGGCAGACTGATATACTTCATCAGGGTAAATCTGAAGATCAAGCGCATCACCTAGTCTTAAGCGTAGGCGGCCCACATTTGAGGTAAAATCAATAACAGCCATAGTTACTCTCCTTTATTAATTAGTTGTTCTACAAAATCTACTAAGCAATTAAAAGGAGCTTCTGTAGCTTCTCTACGAAATCCTTCTACATTCAAGTCAGTAATTTCAAAACTCTCTTTCACTCTTCTTTCCAAAGGTCTTGCTTCGGTTCCTTCTATCTTGTAATGTTTAGAATCTAGCAACGTAAAGCCTCTAAGTTTAAGATTTCTACGGTGAGAATTAATTCTTACTTTGATGTTGTTTGTAATTCCGTAACCTGTGTATAGTTTGTGATCTTTGTAGATTTGTAGTACGTAGAAGTAAGCTGGGAGGTTTTCTTTGAAAGTACTAATCGCACAATCTTTGCATCGCATATTACGATTAACAAACGACCCTACAGGAACATGAACCTCTCCATGAATATCACATTCAATACGAAGCTTACTGTAATAGCCTTTGTACTCGTCATACCAACCTAGAAATTTGTACTTACTGTCGTACGATAAAGCCTGTGCAATTTGAAACTCTCGCTGCTCTTGAGTCCAGAATATTTTGTCAGAGCATCTACAAGACTTGCAGCCCTTAAGAGCGTTACCTACGTGAATCTCAAATAAACCTGAGCACGAACCGTTCGCTACAAACTCGTCATTACTACATACAGGACAGTAGTATTGCCAATAACTCTTACCGCCGGAATCTACTTTGTCAGTTCTAGTAAAAAGCGTACCTTCCATGTAAGCCCCTGTCTTAAGGAACTTTTCTACGTAAATTTCGTCAGGTGGACGTTTACTGTTGCTGGCACATTTACGGCAACCTAATCCTTCTAGAACATTTTTGTAATTAGAATTCCACTCATGCCCATTATTACACTTGACGGTTATCTTCGTACGTACACCTTCAAAGTTGTCTGAAAAACTCGTTATGGTTTGTTCCAACAAGCGTGCAGCGCGATTTGCCCTTATCCTATACTGGCTATCTGTCCATTTAGTATTTCTTCCACAACCACACGGCATCTTTCCTTGAGTCAACATGTGTTTGGTAGATTTGAACTTACCATCACCGAATAATTCAGGATCGGTGGCGCATTGGCTGCAAAATAGGGTGTAAACTTTTGTTCCGTTCTGGCGTTCTCCATCCCACTCTATTACGGTAAGATTCTTGAAAGTCTTACCTATAAAATCATCTACTTCTTGCATTACAATCCCTTTAGCAAAGCTACCTGTATAACAGGTAGCTTCAATTAAGAGACTGGTTAATGTTTATTTAACAAAGCCTCAATTTAGTTACTCAAGACCCTGAATAGCACCTGATAACTGCTTTGGGCCTGAGCAACGCGCTAATATGATTGGATTCAGTTTCAATCGTAATCTGCGTGTTATCTGTATTAGCTTGTTCAAATGCGTACAGCTTTTCACCAAGCGTATTCACCAGACCGAAGCGTTCTGCAGAACCGAAATAGGTCTTGAACGTTTCAGTGCCTTGGGGAACTGCCACACCTTCGTTCGTGGTGCAAAGAGCCGTACCATTGTACGAATCACGGATTTCTTGGAACAGCAAACCACCGTAGCGGAATTGACGACCATTCGGAACTGCACTACCACCAGCAGCAAGACGACTACGCATCGGGTCCATACCTGCTTGGATCGAAGTGAAGTACTTGTAAGCAGCGGTAACAGATGCGTGTGCAATCAGTTTATTGAAGAAACCAGTGTGGCAAGGGACGATAATATCGGTAAAGCCACCAGCACCGCCCATACCATCATGCACAGCTTGGATCACCAGTTCACACTTAGCCAGAATGTCAGCAGAGCTGTTACCAAAGTCAAAGTCAACAGCAGTACGAGTTACGGAGAACTCAGTGTTCCAGTCTTGCGTGATAGTGCCGTTAGGAGCATAAGCAGTGCCGGAGAACAAAGCTTGAGCACGAGCTTTATTCAGAGTCCAGTCGTGGTTTTGACGCAGACGGAGCAGCTTACGAGCACGAACTTTCTCAAGTTGTTCAGTTTCATTGAAATTGTCGTAAGCAGAGATTTGCTTCAAATCTTTCGGAGTGATAAAATCAATGCTCGGAAAGTGCGGAACGATAAAGCTATGCAGCTTACGAGTACCATCCTTACCAGCGGTCGGCTTAGTACCACGAACCATGTCAACCAACAGAGCGCCGTCTTGGGTGGTTTCTTCAAACACCACGGTGTCACCCATTACAGGTTCTTCAGTAAACAGACCAAGAGCGTTAAACGAACCATATTGAATAGGCAGGTTACGTACTGCACCTGTAAGGTCTACCAACTCATAGGTATTGCTAGGGTTACGAATCAACATTATTTATTTCCTTTAGTTATTAGATTTGAGTCAGAACGTCAATACCAGAGTTAGCTGTGAGCAATGCGTTCATTGCAGTAGTTTCTGCGCCAGCGGAGACAGACGAACCATAAGTAAGAGCACCATCGGCAACAGCGCAAGGACCACGATACAGAACCAGAACCTTAGTATCCGTGGTAGCAGCAACAGAGGTGGTCAGAGGACGACCAGTAGCGTCACCAACAACGATAACCTTCGGATTTTCAGTACCATCAGTAGCAGTGTCTTCCACCAGCTTGTACTTCTCAGTACCAGTAACAACGATAGGAATCTGATCACCAACAGCAAAGTCAGTAGAGCCATCTGCCAGAGTAAATGCAAAACCACCTTGGCTGAATGCAACACCTACAGTGCCTGCACCAATAACCTTACCGTTCGGATCACGCAGAACGAAATCACCAGCGTTAGCAGCAGCTTTAACGATTTTCAGAGTGTAAGTACCAAGCACCAAGTTCTTATTCGAGGTCATGGTGATAGCACCCATAACACCGTTACCAGTACCGACAGTAGCACCAGCAGTGCCTACCGGGGTGTCAATGTAGGAGCCAAGAACAGCACCAACAGGAAGAGAAGTAAGGGAAGCTTGGTAAACAGTTACCAGCTTTTTGCAGTAGCCCCATTCCGGGCTGAATTCACGTTTGACCAAATTGGAGTACGCCTGAGTACCCGTTGCGATCACTGTCATTTATATTTCCTTTAAAAATTTTATTGAGGATTAATTTCAGCTTGGAGAGCTGCAGCCAACCGGGATACGGCGTCTGTTTTAGGGGCTTCTGCTTTCGCATCTACACCAACTTCTTTGAACATTTCAGTGGAAGCTTCTGCCTCAACCGAACCTGCTAATGCGGACAACACCGCGTTAAATGCTGCGTCATCCAATGCTTCAGTTGCGAGCATCAATCCGTCAGCTTTTTCTGTACCAATGGCAGCTACGATCTTTTCCTTACGTGCTGCCATCTTTGTTTCGAGAGCTTGCTTTTCTGCGATAGCTTTAGCTTGTTCTGCTGCAGCGATAACCGAATTAGCTGCTTCGAGCTTGGTTTTTAGTTCTGCTACCTCTGCAGTAGCTTGTGTCAGCAGTTGTTCAGCATCAGCTTTGTAAGAATCAAAATCAGCTTGCAACTTTGCGAGAGCTTCGTTAGAATTATCTGCAACAGCTTCTACAATTACTTGCTCAAGCTGTTCTTGAGGCTCGGCGTTGCCGAGGAGTTTTTTAAATTTATCTAGCATTTACGCTTTTCCTTTATGTAAGTCGGTTATGTAAGACACAAACTCTGATCGTGTCATAATTTTGTTAACTAAACCAAGAGCAAGTGCGTCTTTAGCCGAATACACTTTCGCTTGAGTATCTTTGATCACAGAAGTGGACAAACCAGTGTATTTAGAAACGTGCTCCCTGAATGCATCACCAAGTTCTGTAACTCGTGTCTGTAGGTCTGCTAAGAACTCTTCTCTGAAATCGCCTTCAGCATCGAAGGGTATCTTACTAGCCCCATCCGTAATAAAAACTCTTTCAATACCTTCTTGCTTGAGTGCTACAGAGTCATTGTAAAGAGCGATCAGTACACCAATTGATCCAGCTTCACCAAACGGATTGATAACAACCTCATCACAAGCACAGATGATTGCGTACATAGCAGAACAAGCATGTCCGTCGATGTAACCGTACAGCTTTACTCCAGCGGCATCGCACATTGCTCGGAGTTCGTTCGTACTTTCAAAGCAGCCGTAGCATTCGCCTCCTCCACTATCAGCATCAATGACAATCGTCTTAACGCCTGCTGCGATCATTTCTGAAGCTTGCTCTGTAAGCATTTCGTAAGAGAAACCTCCGCAAGCTGCTTCCCATCCTGTGGTACGATAACTGAGAGGACCACGAATAGTGATAACCCCAATACCAGCGTTAGAATCGAAAGTGGGCTGTACTGCTTTTGGTTCATTGTCAGGAAAATCTAACAGTCCTGCGTTCCGGGTATGTAGATAAGAAGAGATTGCTTGGAACCCTTCTTTCGAGATTAGATGTGGACGATTCCACACCTTCTCTGCTGCAAGCCTTAGAAGGCTGTGTTTTGGCATAAAGCCTCCTTATGGTGCGTTTTCTTTGTTAGCAACACTGTTATCCTTACCAGAGCTATCTCCCCCGATATCTGCTGTACCATTACCGCTCTTGCCTGCAGCCATCCCATCTCCAGATCGACTTGCGTTACCTGTCAGATTGTCAGTATCTACCGGAGAATCTTCAGGTTTGAGAGGAATACCGCCAACTTCACGAATCTTATTAAGCAACGGTCTATCAACCTCAAGGAGTCCCACTGCACCGATTCTTTGAATGAAGGCGCTAAAGTCAGACATGTCTACGTTATCTAAATCACCTGGGACGAATTTCGGAAGTTCAGTATCACTCCAGCCATTCAAGCTAAAAATCTGCGGGATAAGATCGTTGTTAAGAACGTCTGCAATCTCCCTAAGTCTGTGATCAAGAGCGATAGCAAGAAGGGATGTTTTGGCGGATGACAACGCAAAACTACCCCCCTTATCTTGCCCCATAGCGATAACATCGACACTCAACGCAACAAGAATGTCATGCTGATAGCGACGAATAATCTCGTTAATGTCGTACTGAGGATTGCCTTTACGATCTAACAGATCAATCGTAAACATCTCTTGCTTCGTTTCGGTATCCACGAGCTTTGGAAATACAATCCCTCGTTGAGTACCGTTAGCAAGGTTATCAACGATAGTTTTCGTCATTTCGTAAACAGCCTTCTCAGCCTCACCAGCATCTTCTGCCATATATTGAGGAGGAATCTGAATAACAGGAAGACCTGCAGAATCCTTAGCTACACCTGTAAGCTCTTGCTCTTGAAGCATTTGCATTCTTTTATAGGCAAGATATATCGGTTTCAGTAACGACCTACCTTGAGGATTACCTTTAGTAGCGTCTGCTGCAAACAACAAGAACTTGTCACGAGAAATCTCAATAAAGCCATCTTTGTTAGTATTAGCTGTAGGAACAACTCTACCAGAATCTTGTAAATTCTTTAAAGATTGTCCAATGGCTACTAAGTCTCTTCCGTCATCTGAGAAGTACCACTTAGCGATTGTCTCTTGAGCACGAGGGGAGAGTTTACGTAATCCTACTAAGCCGTCATTGTAGCGAGAGCCATTAGCTCTAAGACGTCTACGGAAAACTTTCTCATGGATGGAGTGTCCGTACTCTAGATAGGTAAGAACTTCACTAATGAAACTACCCCAACTATTCTCCATGTCTGTCATACACTGCTGTACAAACTTGGCACGAGCTTTCTGTTGTTCTGTAGCGCCTACAGGGGGTTCTACACACCAAGGAACTCTAGCTAGGAACATCTTATAAACGTTAAATCCTGCAGCAACTGTAGGATCGTTTATCATTTCTTCTCTTACACGGAAGAAGTAGGGTGTTCTAAATTGAACATTCGCCTCTTCCAAGATTTGTCCGCTAGAGACTTTAAGCCCTACATACCCTTGTTCACTAAGTCTAATTCGTGGTATAGTAGCATCACTATCTGGTGACAGTGCTGCGTTATTGGCTGAAGAATCAGCCTCGTTAGTGCTGGATTGATCAGCCATGCATTCTCCAAATTTTGTTTAATTCTTTACTGAGTTAATTATAAACTAATGTCGAAGTTTTGTCAAATAGTAACTTTACTTACGTTAATAAGTGTGCTACGCACGAGGTACAGGGTCTGGTCGGGATAGGTCGGGGATGCGGAATGTTGGGATGGTGACTTGTCTGCACAAAGTATTTAGTCCATCACTGGTGGCATCGACTTGATCGTTCTTTTCATTTCTCCCTCCTGTGAAATATTCTAACTCTGTTAAGTAGTCATCGTTCCAACGATCTGATTCAGTGTCCTTAACAATTTTAACCATGCCTGCTTCAGCTAAAGCACTAAACGGTAAGAAACGCTGCACTTTTCCACTGTGCCCTGACATCAACACAGAGCGGACAATTAAACCTGCTTCAGTTAAGGTACTGACAAAAAATCTGTTAGCAATAACTCCACCAGCACCGCCATCACGAGGAATTGTTACAGGTACATCAAACCCGTCTATCTCCGCCATTTTTATGATTTCTCTTAGAACACCGTCTGGTTGTTTTCTGTACCTAACAACGTGCTCTATGTAGTAGATTCCAGCTTTGTCTCGTGAAATCTTCACCCCTGCAGTCCAGTCCGGGTCTTTATTTTGCTCAGAAACTTCTGTCGCAGCAATATCATAGCTACGAACCCTTGCAACCACATCAGTAGGCGGCTTATCTACAAATTCAACCCAGTTACGTGAGAAATAAGAGCTATTAGACGGTCTAGCTGTCCAACTTCCATAGAGGTATCTGTCTTTATTGACACGAGGTTGCGCTAAGAGATTTGCATAATAATCCGGGTTGTTTTTCATGAGTGTAGGATTATCAAGGATCGTCATAGGAATAAACCTGAAACTCTTAGGTTTAAATCCTGATTCACCAAGATCGGTGTAATACCTTTCCTTCAGCTCTTCAATAGAGTTGGCCCACTTAAGAGAACCATTTATACTAATAAAATACCTAGTAATATTTTCTGTACCAGGCTTTGGAATTCCTGTCTCTGGATCAAGGCAATACTCAACCCAGTTATACAAAAAAGAATTCCTATCAGGGTTTGCCGTCATTGTAATGTTCATGTGAATTTTGCACTCACCACTACGTAATCGACTTAATAGGAACAGAATAGACTCTTCTGTCTGTGTCGCAGCCTCGTCTACTAATATATGTGTGGCCTGTAAACCTTGCCACTCTTGTAAATTTTGAGGAATCGCCGCAAACTTGATCTCTGCACCGTTAGGGAAAATCCACGTCAGAGGTTGTACTTTCCATTCGGCATTCCAGTGTCGGTACAGGCGTTGAGATTCGTCCACCAACCCTCCCGGCAATTTTAGCAACGGGTAAGACTCGCGGACGATAAGCACACGAGCGGCTGGGTCTTGTACGTACTTAAGAGCTTTTAATAAGCAAGTATATGACTTCGATGACCCGGCACCGCCTCCGCACAACAAGATGTCCGTTTTGTCGTCTGTGAGAACCATCTGCTGCTTAACGCTTTTTGGGCCAAAGACTGTCTTCTCTTTGTTCTTTTTACTCATCCTTTGATCCTATATTAATCTGTAATTTCTACCTCGTAGCGTAGCAATGCTTCAAACACATCAGCAGAAATAACATCCTTATGTTCCAATGCTGCAGCTCTTATTAATTCTTCTTTTTGCTTCTTATATGCCGCAAAAGCTGCTTCTGGTGTAGAATATATCCCTATGTAACCTTTACCTTTAGTAGATCGTGATCTAGCAGTATTACCGCAATGTGCAACATACCCGTTCTGATGACTGTGAACTCCTATTGGGTAATCACCTCTAGCCGCATCAGATTTTGTTAGTAGCATGTTTAAACTGTTTGGCACAAAACGACACGTATGTTCAGAATAAAGCTTATTACCTTTTATAAGAATATCTTTCTCAAGTTGGTAATCCTTAAGACCGAATCCAGTCTGAGTTTGACACCATTCTGCGAACCACTGAAAATTTTTAAAATTATCTGAGACAGTACAACCTATGTAATTAGGTCGGCGTTTGTGCATTACTGGAGAATAGCAACGGGCTAACATGTTCTTCCACAACTCATATTCAGGAGTCTTGCGGCTCCTACCGTTAACAGTCATAGACCGTTTAAATTTTCCATTTTCACTAATACCTACACCATATACTAATTTCTTCATATTTTCCTCTATCACAGGCTAAATTAATGTGGCTATCTGTAGTGATAGTACAGAAAAGGAGCTACCTCTTTCGCCACGTAAAACGAAAACAGCCCACAACCTTTCGGAAGTGAGCTTTATATAAACTGGCGGGCCGACAAGGAATTGAACCTCACTCAACAAGAATTTGGAGTTCTGTTGCCTCCCAGAGGTGCGACCCATAATTTGTGTACATAGCCACGCTAACCTGCTAATGTACGTTGATGTGGCAACATTCCACATCTTCTCCACAAGCCACCTACACTAGTTCAGCAGCCACAAGCCTCCGTAGGGAGGATACTCTTTAAAATCTTTACTTGTCTAAGACTGGAATCGAACCAATGTCCTTATGTTTCCGCTACTTTGGATAATCACCGTGGCCTTTGGTGTAGTTCCCATTTCGCTACATTCCATAATACTTTACCACTAAGCTACTTAGACAAGATTAAAGCCTACTCCGGGCATTCCCAAAATAGGCTGTTACTACGGTCTGTATTCTCTTTATAACAACTCCGGGTTGTCCCCTTCACAGGAGGGCGCTACGCTTTTTCAACAGCTTCTACGTAACTTTTCTTTATAGGAGATTTTGGCTAGGTTCTCCGTTGACCCACATTTCACCAATAGTAATGCTACAACCAGTGATTCTTAAATTGGCATCTCATTACGATGCTTCCTACGTTTACCGTTTCTCTTGCCACAGACACGACATTTATCACCATCACCTACTACATCTCTGTCACAGCACCAACACCAAGTAAATCCTAGTCTTGGTTTTCGTGCCATTAAGCGGTTCAATTTTCTTGTTGGTAGGTTTTCGTTCATACTAGCTATGACTCAATCTCTCCAGCCTCAAGCTTACGCCTAATATCATCCAACTCACCACTCTTCCGCATAGCTTCCATCTTAGCTTCTACTTCTGCTGCGGTTTCAGGATACATCTCATACAAATGGCTTTTCAATTTATGTGCAAGCTCTACAGCGTAATCTAGCTTCTCTAGTTTAGTCACATTCTCTCCTAGTTAATCTGGCCCGGTGTTGTTAATCACAGCGTGGCCTGAATCCGGGGAACTGCGCATTCTTAAATTCATTGGTAGGTTATCCCTACCGAGAGTCCCGTAGAGCTATTCGTCAATAGCTTTCACCTGTAAATTCAGGCCATACACAGATCACCTGCACTCTATTTCTAAAGTAATGCCTCACAGGGAGAGCTTGCCGGAAATTCTTTATTCCCTTACAGATGAATAAAATAAATACTCATTTGTAAGAGGGCTGTTACACTACCCATAGAATCACACGGAGGTTATCTTACGGTAGTACAACCATTACAAGCAGATTATAGTGATGCTACACTCAGGAGAAATCTTAGATTACCTCGCTGGAGTCGAACCAGCTACTATGATCGCCACTCAATCCAATCAGAACTTGTCCGCGTCGTACTTAACAATAGTCGCCAAACAAGTGCACTTATCAGGCGTAGTTTGTCTTTCCCAGTTCTGCCGCCACCGTGGAAGGTAATCTCTACAACATATTCGTATTATAAGATCGCTACTTAACTTTGTCAATAGATGATCTTGACGAAGGAAAGATCAGACTTCACGAATCGTATCAAAATCCAACGCAGGCGTACTATCTGTCTCTTCTGCTGTACTACCCCTACCAATCAACTTACCACCACTGCCGATCTTATACTCTGCCACCAAACGTGCCATCTCATCGGCATTAATCTGCTTTACTACACTACTCTGCAACTCTAAGGTCTTCAAAGCGTACTCTGCTTTAGTTTTAAGCGGAATATCCTCACTCTCAAAAAGCTCATCTAGCACCTTCAGCACCGTAGGATTCATCTTTTCCAACGACTTAAGCATTTTATCTAACTCATGCTTCTTCTTGATGAACGTAAGCTCTTTAGCTACTAATCCAGTCATGTTATTGTCCTTAAAACTGTATTATAATGTCTTTACAGCAATTTGTCAAATTAAGTAGCACTCTTACGTAAGAATTTGACAGATAAGTAGCGTTGCTCTATACTAAGGCAGTGACAAAACAAAAGGAGAAATCTTATGAACGTTTACTTCCGTGAAGACGGAAAACTTGGTTGCTTCAGCGTACCATTACTGGAGGGAGAAGATCATACTGACGCTATTCTTGCTGCAAAGGAAACATTGGTAGCAAGCGGGGATGGATGGGAAGATCCTGTGTTAGCTGTTATTGACGGAGGAAAGAAGTGAACCTACAAGAATTTGTAGATGAATTTAATAGGTTTGATGTAAACGAATTTCTGGACTCGCTAGAAATGCTTGATGAAGATGATTATGAAGAAACGGAGGAAGAATGACAGACGAACTTAAGGAAATTGAAGAAACTAACCTGTTTACATTCATGGTTAAATTTCAGGAACATGTACGGGCAGGATGGGAAGTTGATATAGAACGTCCTCCTTATGAATTAGCTGGCTACTATCATGCAACGCTACGATTTAACCTACGTCGTGCACGAGATAATGCTCAAAAGTTGCTTGATGACAAACCTAAAATGACAGATCGTAAAGAAATCATGGCTGTAGCTAGGGCCGCTAGGGGGAAGAATAAGGAACAACAAGATGGAAGTTAAATTTGCTAATTGCTACGTACCTGTATGGAAGATCAGAAAAGGCACTTTGGTGTTGGCTGATCTGAGGGATTTCGGAAACACTCTCTGCTTTATTTCTGGAATATACAATGACCTACCTGGAAAATATTGGTTTAGGGTTGAAAACGGTTTTGGTATTGACACTGAAATTCAATCGGACACAATCACTTGGCTAGAGCCACATTGACACAAAGAATTTTCCTGCTACACTAATCTTGAGCGTTAAATCCCTAACGCTCTTAACAAAGGGAGGTAGACATTATGAGCAAATCCCGTAACAAAAAGAAGGAACCCTCTGAAGCTAAGGGGAGAGTAATAAAAGAAAAGTTTAAGGAGGAAAGGAAGCAGGAAGTTGCTTGTAAACCTGTCTACCCTCTAAACGAACGTCAAGCTGAGTATTTTCAAGCTATACGGGAGAAGGATTTGGTTGTAGCTACAGGATATGCTGGTACGTCTAAGACCTACATCGCAACCTGTCTTGCTGCTGATGCTTTCAGGGTGGGTGAAATTGATAAGATTGTGCTTGCAAGGCCAGCAATATCAGGCTCACAAAGCCTTGGCTTCTTCAGTGGTGATGCTAATGAGAAGATGCGTAACTGGCTTACACCGCTTCTTTCTGTGCTCTACCAGAGGATGGGACGAGATGTTGTAGACCTTGCCATTGCAGAAGGTAACATCGTATTGCAACCCCTCGAAACAGTGAAAGGAAATAGCTACGGTAAGAATACTTGGGTGATTGCAGATGAAATTCAGGACTGCACTATAGAAGAAATTAAAAGTATTGCAACAAGAAGTGCTGGTTGTAAGATGATTCTGTGTGGCGATGTAAGACAATCTGCTCTACATGAAGACAGTGGTTTAAGAATCTTCACTGACGTTGTTAAAAATAACCCTATTCTAAAAGAAAGCGTAGCACTAATCGAATTTGACTCGTATGAACATATCGTGCGTAGCAAACTTTGCAAAAACCTAATTATTGCCTTTGATCGGGCAGGATACTAACAGGAGAACAAGAATGACAAGAAATAAAACCCGTAACTCAGAAATTCTGGAACTGCTGAATAAAGTAGAACCATTTGAAGTGATTGCTTCGCCTATCGCTACACACTATATCGCTACAATCAACGATGCTTTTGAAGATAGCAGGCAGTTTGAAGACCTTGTACGTGTGCTAGAGAATGCAAGACAAGGTGATTTTGTAGAAATTCGTCTTACAACACCGGGAGGAACACTAGAATCTGTACTCCCCCTTCTTGCCGCCATGGATGCTACTCATGCACAAGTTGTTGTTCATGCAATTAGTGATGTCTCTAGTGCTGGTACGCTGGTTCTTTTAGCTGCTGATGATGCTTACATTAATCCGTACATCACAATCATGTTCCACCAACCAAGATTTGGTACAGCAGGGCCAAGCAGTAGCGTAGAAGCTCTAGTAAATCATACAATGAAATCTTCTAAAGCTCTCTTGCAAGACTATTACAAAGATTTCTTCAGTACGGAAGAGATTGAACAAATGCTTGCTGGTAGGGATTTCTATATGGATAAGGATGAGTTCGATGAACGTTATGAATACCGTATCGCTATCAGGGAGGAAAGGGCTAAAGATATGGAGGAAAAGCTTGTAGCGTTAGCTGAAGAACAGAGTAAGTCTGTTAAGAAAGGTAATAAGAAAGGAAAGTAATGAGCGATTATAAGGATAGTAACAACTGGCTAATGCTAGGAGATTGCCAGGAAAAGATGAAGGAAATTGAAGACGGGAGCGTAGATATGATCCTTTGTGACTTACCTTATGGTACTACACAGTGCAAATGGGATGCTGTAATTTCTTTCAATGATTTGTGGACTGAGTATAAGAGAGTTTGTAAGGCTGGCGGTGCAATTGTATTATTTGGCTCAGAACCATTCAGCTCCACACTGCGGTTAAGTAATTTGAAAATGTTCAAATACGATTGGATTTGGGAAAAAAATCGTGGGTCAGGTCACTTGAATGCTAAAAAGATGCCCATGAAGTCCCACGAAACAATTTCAGTATTTTATTCCTCTCAGCCTACCTATAATCCGCAGGGAGTTGTTAAGGGTGTTTTCAATAACAGTAGACCAGTAAAAGCAAAAGGGAAGTCTACTGAATTGTTTGGAGCCGAAAAAGAGATAGAAACTTCAACAGTCGGAGGATATCCACTTACGGTACTGCGATTCGGGAAGGATGCATATGGAAAACAAAGCCTCCATCCCACACAAAAACCTGTAGATTTATGTGAATATCTAATCCGTACCTATACCAATGAACACGAAACCGTTCTTGATAATTGTATGGGTAGTGGTACTACTGGCGTCGCCTGTAACAACCTAAACCGTAAATTTATCGGTATCGAACTTGACACTACTTATTACGGAGTAGCTAAGGATCGTATCAGAATTCCGAGATGACTAATATTACTGACTGAGAAAGGTAAGAAGAGTGGGAAGTGATGGATCGTGAAGGCTTCTAGAGGAAAACGTGCAGGGATTAGTAGATGGGTAAAACTATTATGTCTGCGTCGTATGAATAATCGTAGCTTTGAAAGAAGGACAATACGTAGAGGCTACTCTGGCATCCTAATCCTTAAAGAAGGGAAGAAAATGGACGGAGATGCATCGTAAGTAGGTAAGAGGCTTGTGGCTGAAAGGCTACGAGCCTTTTTCTTTTGTGCTTGCAATACGTAAGTAAGAGTGTTAGGATGAAGGCTCTTATTAATTGAAAGGAAGAATGATGTCTAGACCAACTATTGTCCATCTAATTGAATCTGAGCGTGGATGGGGTACTAAAATTGACGATGTAAGAGAGTTCAACACTCTCAAGGAAGCTGAAAACTTTGTCAGGGAATTTAACAAGCAATACGACTTTGATGTCGTTCCTGAATACTATTACATTGCACAGATTGTGCAGATAGGTGATAAATGAGTTGGAACAACATTATCCCTTGGCAAGTGTTGATTATAGAATGTAACTACTATAACGCTTTAGAGTGCTGTGCATTTGCAAATGAGATAGCAGTGCATGAATTTAGAGATGACTATTGCTATTAAGTAAGATTATTAATTAGGAGAAAATATGGTAAAGCAAGTAACTAAGTATGAAGCAGTTGATGGCAGTTTGTTCGACACACAAGAGGAAGCGCAGCATTACGAGGAAGGTGTACTGATGAGAAGCACTCTTGCAGATTTTATCTACGATAGTGTCAGTTTAGGAGAGTTCTACCACAGTGATGCATTCTCTTTAGCGCAAGACTTGCTAAAAGTCTTCAACATTGAAAAGAAAGGAGAGTGAAATTGGAAAACGTAACAACAGAAATCACACGTACAGTGTGGGCAACTGAAGGAGGAATATCTGTCTCCCCAGATCAAGATGGATTAGGTGAGATAAGAATTTTCTCAGCAGATCAATGGTCCAAGTCTAATCTAGTAGATATTGACTTTACCATCCCTCCAGAAATGGCTAAAGCCCTCGGGGAAGCCATGATTGCAACAGCTAACGAACTACTTAAGGAGAAGAAATAATGACTATGAAATCTAGTGAAATTCAAAGCTTAATCAGGGGAGTAGCTGAAAGTATTACATACTACGAGATTGAAGTGAGGATTTCTCGTAACTACATTAAATACGTATATTCCCAGAAATTTTACGACAACGATCATCCTCGTGTAGAAGAGTTGAAAATTCTCTACGCTGACAACGCCAAGAAGGAAATTAGCAAACACAAGAAGAAGCTAAAACGCTTACGACAGCTACAAGTTTCTCTTAAGAAAGAGCTTAAATACGCCTACCTTGTTGAAAATGTTTTAGATAGGATTTAACATCATGTTTACAACTGAACAAAAATACGAATGGCTTCTTAGTAAGCTAAGGATTACAGATGTTGACTATTGGGAACACGATGCTTTAATTTCTCTTCCTAATAGAATCTGCTTCGTAGCACAAGACATAAATAAGGTTTTTACAGTAGATCAAGCTGTTGAAATTGCTATGCGTATGGAGGGATTGAATGAATAACGAATATGTCGTCGATGTAGAACTTTACAATTTTGAACACGGGATGTCTCCTTTCGCATGGATGAACGTTGCTGTTAACACAAGCTGCAGTGTAACAAGTGCGAAATTTATAGAAACTGTTAATACAATAGTCAAAGGAAGCAAAACTATTCAACCTGCAGATAAAGTACGTATTGTGGGAGTGTTTAAGCTGTGAATACATACCTGCCCAAACACTCTGGCCCTTGTGCTAAGGCTCATGTCGTAGCAACGCTAGTTACACAAGATGGACAACAATTCGAGAGTACAAACTTCTGCCTCACCCCACAATCTGTTTGCCCTAGAGAAGAGCAGGGCTACAAATCAGGAGAAGGCTACCATCTCTGTAAAACTATTTGCAACCAAGCTGGACATGCAGAAGAGAACGTAATATTCTTTGCTAGGAAGAAAGGAGCGAACGTAAGAGGGAGCACTATCGACGTAGAATACTCTTGGATTTGTGAGAATTGTAAGAGAGTGGCTAAGGATTGGGACGTAGAAGTGAAGATTAAGGAGAAGAATGAATACGTTTTATTGGATTGCTGTAGCAATATTGGCTAACTTATTCGTTGGTTGTGGTGTTTGTGCTGCTATAGATGATGACGATAAGCGCTTGTATAAGTGGTACTGTAAAGGCCCTGTGTTGATTGCATGGTTAGTACCGTTTCTATGGCCTGTAACAGCTTATTTCTGGTTTAGAGGAGAAAGAAAATGAATTTATATAAAGAAGGGGACATATGCTACGGGGTTAGCATGCCTGCTAGTTTGTACAATTACATGTTCATGGTATGTACGATAGAAGTGTGCTACCCTCATTGCAATTTTGAAGATGGAACATCAGGGCCGGGATATAGAGTATTATGGAGAGTACCGGGAGGGAAGATAGACAGAAGTATCATCGGAGAAAGACATCTACGTTTACGTAGGCCACTGGTTGATAAGAGTGATTGGAATACTCTTATTGGTATATGCAAGATTGATTTTAGGAAAGGAATAGCTAAATGACAACATTCATTATTCTATACTTAATTTGGTGGCTTGGAGGTTTTGTAGCCTCAGTGTACGTCAGTACTAAGGAATCAAGCTTCACATACATGGAGCTTTTTATAGGCTTGATGGCATGCATGATTGTAGGTTGGTTTCCTGTTTTTGCAATGACATTAGGTGATAAGATTGCTATTGAACGGAGGAATAAATGAGAATATCTGTTATCGAAGGTGATAGTGGTTTTAATTGTTGGCAAGATTTCTCCAAAGCAGTTGTCACACTTGATGGAGAACCTGTATATAATGTGTTAACAGCCGACGAGATGCTTGGCTTTGTCCTTGTACAAGATAGAAACGAATGGGGATTTCTACAATTTGACGAAGACGGAGAAATTCTTACAAAGAAGCTACGAGGACGTGTAGTTATTACATTCTGTTAAATATTACATTCTCCTAATTCCCTTAAGAAAGGATGTTACATGGAATCCTGCTCAGAGAGTGACACATCGCTGGCTAATGTTCTTGCTTTCATACAACTAATGCAACAGAGGGACAAATACACATCTTCTATAAAGAATATATCAGGGATTGTAGCCTCTATCGAAGTGGATGGGAAAGATTGTCACCTATCACTTGATGATTTAGTTGATGTTGCATCCAAAGCAGCATATCTTGGAAGAGTTATGAAACAAACAACTATTGACATTGATCTTTTGACGGAGAACAATCGTCTAAGAGAAAGACTAATGAAGCTTAGGAACGCTTTCATAGAGGAATTGTCCAACGATCTTTAACCACCTGAAGAGGCAGTCATGGATACACCTGAAGACTTTGGCACACAACACAAACAACATCCTATAGCGGATAGTGTTGGAGTGATAACAATCTACGGAATCCCTATGGGATTTACAATAATCCCAGTAGACTGCCCTCCTGAAGTAGAAAGAGTGATAGAACAAGCTATCAAAGAAGGAAAGACACCAAAGCAAATATGGAGGCTTGCTATCAAACATGCTCCAAGCCTTGGTACTGTAATTTATAAACCTAAGACTTAAAATACAAACAATAAATATGAGTAAACGTAACAACAGACAGACAAAGGAATTGAATATGACCTCTACCACAGACGCAAGTAATATCAATGTCGATGAAAATAAGCAATCCCTCCCTCCTGTAACACAATGGGCTGAAGACATGGGTTTTAGCAAAGGAATAAGAGCAGCTTACTCTGTGTATGTGCATGAGCAGCCAGATACCCCTGTGTTTACAAGTAGCCATAAGTACAAAGCTTCCGTGAAAGATAGTACAGGGAAGGTTTTATGTGATTGTTATACTGTACAGGATGCTGTAATCATTGCAGAGGCTTTGGAGAAGGCTAAAGCTTAATAATCAGGAAAGAACTTAAATAGCGCACTATCTTGGTGCGCTTTATTTTACCTATATTCTCTGTAAGGAATATGTTACGAATATTCCTTGTAAGGTATATTTTACAATTAACTTAAGAAGGGCACTTTTGGTGCCCTTTTATTTTGTCTAATAATAACGTAGGAAGGATGGAAAGAATGCAGGTTGGAGAGAAATATAAAACAAAACATTGGGGTGAGGTGGAAGTGTTGGAAATCTTACCAAAGAGAATGGTAAAGATCGTCTTTCTGAATACAGGGCACATAAAGTCTACAAGAAAAGATGCTCTTGAAATGGGGTACGCAACCGACTCAGAAGCAGAAGAGGGAGGGATGCTTCCTGAAGTTGAGTATAAGAAAGTCTCGTCCGAGGATGCTTACATACCTTCAGGAACTGTCTTTGAAAGTAAAAATTGGGGAAAATTTGAGGTAGTGGAATACCTTGGCAGCAAAAATATAAAGATAAGATTTTTAGCTACAGGCTGTGAACAAGTAACACAAAGATACACTATCGAAAACGGACTGGTCAAAGACTACATAGCAGAAGCCAAGATTAAAGAGGAAAAGAGATTACTGGAGGAAGAACAGAAACGGCAGAAAGAAAAGTTGAGGGAAGAAGCTAAACTAGAGAGATTGAGGAAAGATAAAGAGATACAAGAAAAACGTAGGAAAGAAAAAGAGTTAAAACAAGCTGAACTACACAGACGTAGGCTGGAAAAAGCAGAGGCTAGGAATGCAGAGTTTGTAGGGTTCACAAACACTGATACTTACGGATTAGAATATACGGTGGTAGGAAGGAAAGGTATTAACAAAGTATGGGCTGTACAATACAAAGAGTCCGGCAACACTTATGAATGTAAGGAAGGTCTGATACTGAAAGGCCATGTTTTGGATAAAAATCATCCGAAATTTAAAGAATTAGAGAAAGAATATATAAGGCGTAAGAGCATAGAGTGGTACGAGAAAAATAGAGAATCGGCTATAGATGCTGCTAAAACTTATCAAAAGAACAATTTAGATAGGGCTAGGATTAAGAATCAGAAGAGAAGGGCTAAGAGAAAGAAAATTGGTGGAAGTCATACTTTAGAGGAAATTGAACAGATGTTGGAGGATCAAAACTGCCAATGTAATTGTTGTGGAGAAATATTAACTAAAAGCAATAAACATCTAGATCATATTATGCCTGTAGCGTTAGGTGGCAGTAATTCAATAGAGAATCTTCAATGGCTTTGTCAATTTTGTAACATTAGCAAGTCAGACAAACATCCAGACGAATGGGCTATCTACTCAGCTACTGAAGAATTTAAGCTGAGAAGACAGGCAAGACTTCAAAATTCAATTTTAAACTAAAAATAAAATTTCAAAACACGATTTTCAGGCAGAAACTATAAATTAAGTTCTTGTAATATCCATAGGAGTATGCTTGGAAATTAGTCATTCAGCGGTTGTGTTGCGAAGCCAGGGACATATCTATCCGATACCGGCCCTAGGTTCTATCAAAAATATCCACAAGCCATTTTCTCTTCAAGTTAGTACCTTCCTACCCTCTTTAGCATCGACGCCTCTACGGGCCTCCTATCGCTTCCTATGGCTATGTGTAAAACCTAGAACGATCGTAAATACCTCTTGATTTTGTGGTATAGTGAACTTTCCACTACTGTATGAAGAGGTTGATATGAAACAAGCTATAGGGTATGTCCGTGTGAGTACTAAGGAACAAGGCGATAGTAAGCTTGGGCTAGAGGCACAGAGGAAAGCAATAGAGGAGTTTGCGACAACACATGGTTATGAACTACTCACCACACATGAGGAAGTTGCCAGCGGAGGAAGTGGACTAGATGAACGTAAGGTTTTGCGTCAGGCACTATCACAAGCAAAGAAACTGAAGTGTTTTATTCTCATCTCTAAGTTGGATCGGTTATCTCGCGAGGTTAGCCTAGTCAGTAGTCTGATGACTCAGCGAGTGCCCTTTGTATGCTGTGACCTAGGTGACAGTGTTGATCCATTTGTGTTGCACATCTATGCCGCATTTGCTGAGTCAGAGCGAAAGCGTAACAGTGACCGTACTAAGGCAGCATTAAAGGCCATTAGGCACAACATAGAGGCCAATGGATACCACATCAGCAAAGCAGGCAATAAGATCGATAAGCTAGGCAACCACAACAATTTGCACTTAGGTAGTGCTAAGGGTAGAGCTGCTGTAAAGGCTTACGCTGATGAGTTTGCACACAAACATAAGCCCTCTATAGAGCGTATGCGTAGTCAAGGAATGACATTACAGGCTATTGCTAGAGAGCTTAATGATCAAGGTGTACCAACACAACGTAACGGTACATGGACTGCTACGAGTGTTAGTAACCTCATTAAGAGGTGGAAGTAATAACACTACTAATAGTAAGTAACTATTGTACCTACCGTAGTTAATAGTCTTTAGCTACACAACTAAGCCCACACACTAAGCTAAGTACTCTAGTTTGTTACTTAGCTTTCTTTCAGCTTGTAAGTAAAAGTCTTTCCATTCTGTTAAGTAATTATTATTTTGTCATTGTTTGTAGGAAACTAAGGTTTCGTACTCAAATAATAGAACAGTCGTACTATTTTTAAGAAGACTATAGCAGGTTCGCCAAAGTAGCGAAACAAACACACAGCATTACAAATAATGTTAATAACCCTGTGGATAACTTTTAAGTTATTAACAATGTTATCCACAAGCCATAATTGTACTAATAATGGTAATTATGATACTACTTAGTAATTATAATCCTCTGTAATTCCCTATAATTCGTACACAAACACATATTCTGTAAAGAAAGATTCTATAGCTTTGCACACACAACAAGGATGCTTCTGTAAGTGGGGTATTTTGTACACAACACAAGATATTATTGCGATAGCGTAATAATACATTTACCCCACAACATAGAGATTATGCCGTGAAAACGGCCATATGCTAGTGCGTCAGCACACAACAACCCTCTATGCGCTGGAAAGCGCCCTATAGCCTGTATTATTTGGTAGGAGGGGGAGATTACGTAAGTAATCCATTCTCCCCCTATAACATAGCTCTATGGTCGTTATCACGACATGTTCATAAGGCGCTTGCCAGCGCATAATATAGCTACGTAAGATTGCTTTCTACCTACGTAAGTAGTATAATAACACTGTTAGGGCTTAGAAGCCCTTTTTGTGTTTCTCTTACAATTTATTAACATTATGTCTAAATTCGTACGCACTACTATAACCAACCCTGATGGTAGTATTTCTCCAGCTAGAATTAACACAGAAACTGGGGAGATAAAACCCTATAAACACTGGAAACAGAAAGAGAATGAAGAATTCAGAAAACAGCTAAAACTTAAGCGAAAAGACGGAATAAATGATGCTACAAAACCTTTATTCTGGGAAATTATTCCTCCTCCGGCGATAGCTGGAGGGAATGAGAAGAAAGAGAATAAGGCTATTAGGAAGAGTAAAGAAAACGTAAATAACATCTATCTTCAAGAGTTCCTTACACTCTCTGAAGCTATCGAAGATGTACCTATTTTAGACAACTTGATTACAGGAGTAAGTAAATTGGATTCAGGAAATAAAAACCCGATCAATAAAGGTTTGTTGTTTAGTATGCTAAGAGATTTAGACGTTATCAATGTTACTACAGTGCAACAATACACTGGTTATTCTGAGAGATATTGCCGTAAGCTTGTTCAATACTTGTTTGTGCTTTCTACGGCATTTGATAACGAGATTGAGAAGAATTGACGTATTTTATTATAATACTGTGGCCGTAGCATTTTACCCTGATTAATTATTAAGCAAATCCTTGATAGAATGCGGGTTACAGGCTATCGTCTGTGGATAACTTACTCATTGGAAACGTAGTAAATAATTGCACAAAAGAAATAAGCCTAGACAGACAGTCTGTGTCTGTCTAGGCTTTAGTTCTCAATAATCTTTGAACTCACTTGTGTCAAAGATTGCAGCAGTGTAACCGTTAGACCATGCTTTGTGCTCACTTGTGCCTTCGGCGTATGGGTTATTGAGGACAGATTCCTTATTGTAGAAAGCATTGAATCCTTGTTGGTAAGCTTCAGTCATGATCTATTCCTTTCCATGAGTGGTTAGTTGATGGAATGAATTATAGAGAGATTATCTTACTGTGTAAAGCATTATATGTAGAACGTTGATCTTTGCTTTATCATCTCATCTAGAGGCATTACTTTCACTCCTTTGTAATCTCTGTCAGGCTTCAATACTTCAGGGCTTGCGATCTTCTTTGCTTCTTTCTCTGTGTCTGCTTCTACAATACAGGCGACAACGTGTAAAACGTTGACATATTTGGTTTGTGGCTGTCTGTACACTAAGAATAGGCTCATTTTATCCCTTTCAACACTCGTTTCAAGTATAACTCCAACATCCCCAATTCAAACTCTACTTTCTGCCTTCCATTCTTTTTAGCTTTCTGCATAGCATTCTGAATGTCTAGCATTGTCTTGTTAGCTCGATACTGAAGCTGATAATTATTTATCAATGATTGTTCGTTGACGTTTACACTGCCAAACATTAAATCTCTGGACAGTTTTTCATAATTACTCATTCTATCCCTCCACAACTCTAAACTGTGTTTGTTCTTCGCCTTCCATCATCTCCCATCTGTTTTGAGACTCTATCCACTTAGTAGCATCCTCCTCAGATGAATACTCAGCTAGACAATCAAAATCATGATGTGCTGCAAACCAATTCCCTGTTTGTGTATTGTAAAACTGTACACTGTACCACTTAGCGTTATCTCTCATTTATAGCCCCTACAATCGATTATTCTGTGTTGGACATAGGCAGATATGCCATTGCGTGTTTTGACAGCTTCTAGCCTTGTTTTAACGAAGATAAAACCACTTCTACTAATGCTCCTACTGCTAAAGATAAGCTACTGACTGCCATTACTGTGAGAAGAATTTCATGGATTGACATTTCATTACTCCTTTGCGTTGTTGATGTATTGAATGATAGTAGGTAATCTTACTCTGTCAATAGAGTTTGTGACTACAAATACCTGTTTTAACGAAGATAGACAACTATTCCAGCTACAGAAAGAGAAACATTAAACACTACAATAAGCACGGACAGAATAATTTGTGTTGTCATTTGTTCTCTTTCTTGTGTTTGTGGAGTGCTCTAGCAACTTCCTTAAGCTTGTTAATTCCATCATCCATGATATAGAGCCAGTTTATACAAGCATCCACGTTGTCAAATTCCCTTAGTGTTTTATTCAACTCATCCGACAGCATGAATTTCTTAGTTCCTTGCCAAGCATGCCAATTGTTGAAAATAAATGGTTTCATCTCTTACCCCACTTCTTTGTTTTGCCTGTTTGCGTATCTGTAATCTCTGCACTTGCCATGCCTGACGATATCAGCCCCACCACAATCAAAACTACAGCAATGGCGAGAGCACCAATGAATTTTAAAATTAAGTCACCCATCATTCACCAAAATAGAATTGTTGACAAAATGTAATGATAGCCTCTTGTTCTTCCCTGCTAATACGTAACTCTTGCCAAGGGGTGCCCCATGACCTGTATTCCAGCCATGTGACAGACGGCTCCTTAAACACATCTAATTCGCCTCTGATCCGTACTTCTGGGCCTCCTCCGGCAAGCAAGATCATAAACTCCAAGGCTGTTAGTTCTTTGCCAATGTCTTGCCAAGCTGATCTCACTTGTACATCATATGCACTCTCTCTGATCTTTTCTTGTACATCATCACGAGATAGGAAATAGTTGTCTGTAATCTTTTGTAATTCTTCCAACTCTTCTTGTTCATCTTCGTCCAATTCCTCCTCATTCTCTTGCAATTCCTTCAATCTGTCATAATCCACATTCAAAGCTTTAACAAGAGATAGGATTGATTCTAGTTCTGTTTTAGCTACTTCTAGTCCGTCATTTTGTCCCATGATTGCCCCCCTATTGTTTAGATAATTAAAGCTTATGACGAATTCTCTGTGACTCACTTACCAAATCAAGCCATTGATCCTCATCTAGATCGTTTGTGTCTGTTACACACTCAAGCCTAAGCAACTCAAGCATAATTGCTCCGTCTGTATCATCTGCTGAATTTCCCATTAATTCTGCAATCTGACTTGATTTGGTTTCATCTGTAATTTTCATTGTTATACCTCTTGATACGCAACACGCTCTATCATTTCGTTTGTGTGGTCACAGTACAGTTCTTCATTATCCCAATTAACAGCGGCACCACAGACACACCATCCTTCAGTGCTTTTTCAAAATCTTCAACGGTTTTGATGAAATCCATTTTGTTTCCCTCTGCTGTTTGCTGATTCGATGAGTTCATTATATCACTGTGACATAATCTTACAAGCTATTTCGTAATTATTTCTTTCATCTTCCCTATGTCAATTTCATTTTGAATACCTTTCAACTCAGAAACAATCCTGTTTGCATATCTTTCGGCTTTTTCAGTAATCATTTCTATTTCCTTTCAGCAATAATAGTTGTCAACATCTGAGGCCATGAAATAAGCTTGTGCGATAATATTACTCCATGTTGGGAAGAAAAGGCAACCAAAATCATCGGTATATGTGTAGCGTGAGCGCATCATTCTATTTCCTCAATAATTTAAATACTCTCTAACCGCTTGTAACTCTGCTTTCACATCCTCCATTTGCTCGAATGCTTTACCATCCTTGCAATATACAGATGCCACCGTAATAGTATCATCTGAATGTCCTACCACTTCAACATTATGCTGTTGGAGGATTTTGATTAGGGTTTGGATAGTCATGATTTTTGCAATTCAGATATGTACGCATCCGTTAATTCTATAGATTCTTTATTATCAAAACCTCCAGCTTTGTAATACTTGAAAATAAGTTCACGAAGGGATGGTTCTGGCCCAAACTTCTTATAATCGGGAAGTTGAGGTTTTGTGTCGAAGATATCTTTACTCATGCTTTCTTCCTTTCGTCGATTTGTTGAATTCATTTTAGAGAGATTATCTTACTGTGTCAAGCGTTAAGAAACGCTGTGACAACAAACACTAAGCAATGCGCAACTCTGGCTTAATCGCTTGAGGCAACATCCTAGACACAGCATAAGAATACAGGCCAAGCTCAACACGTTTTGCTTCATATGCTGCAATAGCAAACCTATCTCCGAGCACTATTAACATGCTGTGTAGCTGTCTAAAATGATTCATAGCGAATAGCAATTCCTCATTGCTAATTCTTCCACCATCCAGAAACGAATCGTATATTTGTTGTAAGGTTCTCATGTGTTTTCCCTTAAATAAGCTTTTGTTGAATAGGGCGAGCATTGATTAGTGGCTTGACTTCGATTCCACGTTTTACTAAGTATTCCTTAGCCTTAATCCACTTTTCCCGAGCATGCATTACGCTTGATTCTTCCACATATTCAGTAATTGGGAAAGCTTTCTTTGCATCAAGTTGCAAAAGTGCTTCATTATGGATATTGTCAATCATAACTTTGATTTCGTTTTGTTTGGTTTGCATTTTGTCATCCTTCCTTGAAAAGTTGTTTAAGAGTGTTACTTAATCTTTATATTCACCAAGTTTTAATTCCATTGCAATTTCTTCCATGAGGCAATGTCCATCACAATCTGCCTCATCGTAGTGCACTGTTTCACTCAACAGGTTTAGCACATAAAAAGAATTGTTTTGTTTCTGTAGCAGATCGTAAGCCGCCTTTAAGAGTACGTCTTTCCTGTTCTCATCCATCTGAGATTCCTTTCTGCGTTTCGTTAATTACTATCGTAAGCTTGTTACTTATCTGTGTCAAGAGTTAGTTGTTTTCGTATATGCCAATGTGCGCATAGTCTCCATTTGGCAATACGCCAGAAACAATCTCATCCCAATTCCAACCTAATACCTCTTGAAACTTTTTAGCAGCAACATAATGATTTCCAGCGCTACAAAGCGAATGATCATAAGACACAGTGATTGACTTCACGCCTTCGGCACTTGCCCTAATCTTGCTAGGCTTGGTATCTGTTGGGCTGATGTATTTGGTTACTATTGCTTTCATGGTTATCCTTTCAAAGTTGTTCGTTCAAAGCTTTATAAGCTTCAATGGCTTCCTTCACATTTCCTGCAGCATCGCGCAAAGCTTTGTATTTAGGCTCTAAACTAGGTACACATCTTTGCAATTGCATTTGATGCATTTCGATAGTAGCTTGCCAAAGGTTTATATGATTTTCGTATATAGGTTTTTCTTTACTCATGGTTGTTTATCCTTTGTTTAGTTCGTTAGCTTTCTGTTGGCAAAACTTTTTACCACATCCAATGAAGTAATAAACTCTTACCTTTGAATCTAAAACAGACCATTTGCCTTGATACTTGGTTACTAGGTAATTCATGATAAGTCCGTTTCTTTGTTCACCGTAAGAATCATTTTAGAGAGATAATCTTACTGTGTCAAGATTGTTTTGTTGCTTTGATGTGTTTTGTGACAGCAATTTTTGCAGCATGTACACTCTTACATTCTCTCTTCCAGTCGTATCCATAACCAGACGGAGAATGTAACACTATGATGGTTTCCTTTCTGTCAAGGATAGAACCTTGAATGCTGTAATCTTGTTTGTAGTTTATTGACCAAAACATTCTACCCTCCATTCCTAATAGCAATCATTGCCTTAAGTGTACCTTTGATTTCTGCAATATCTTTCTGCTGCTCAAGAATAATCTTCTGCATGCCTTCTAGAACTTTATCTTGTTGGATAATCTTTTCTTTCAGAATAGCCACACCGGACATTCTATCGAGCACGTCTGTTAACAAGTTCATCGTGCATCCCTCAATCTCTTAATCGCTGCAAAGAATTCTTCTGCTCTCTTTTGGCTCTGATCAAGAGTTTCATTGATTTCAGCAATATCTTTTTCGGCTTTGTTGATTGCTGCGAATATTAGTTGTGCCTCGTCCTCTGTTATCACCTCTTGAGAAACATCCTCAAACCTGTTTTGTGGGATATGTGTCAAGATAAACATGGCAATGCTCCTTTCAGGAATATAATATCACTACATTAAGGGAAAACTGCGGATGTGTCAACTTACTTGTTTGATATAGATAATGCAACCATCCTCACCCTTGAATGCCTCAGTTCTCATAGTGCCAAAGCTGATTTCGTACAAAATACCGATCCATGTAAAACCGACACGATGCTTTTTGAGATGTTGCTTTAATGCACGTTTGGCATGCCACATCCAACCGTTGACAGTAATTGTTTCGTCTATGTGGCATTCTGTCGTATGGCTCACTACTCGAAATGTCTTAGTACACATTACCAATTCTCCCTATAGATAGTTACCAGTAAGTTTTTCTGTTTTTGTTATTATTGGTAACAGATTATTACAATTCTTCGAGCAACACAAGTTCTATTTTTCTAAATTGCTCCGGCGTGATTCCGATATATTTTGTCTTACCTTGTTCAGAACCGATCTGTATCCATAAGCTGCCATTTTTGTTAGCAGGAATCAATGGAAGAGGGCAAGCAAATTCTAATTCCGCTTCTATATAGCGTTTCCTTGCATCATTAATCATTTTGTTCCTTCCTTATCCTGTGTTTGTTGATTTCTGAGATTCCTCTGTTGACGTAATACATGGTAAACACTTTCCCTGCATACGCCAGCTTGTTTAGCGGCTTCTCTAACAGAGATTCCGATTGCCACAAGTTCAAGCGCATGTTTCATTTCTGCCGATTGTTTAGCTGCCATTTCTTATTCCTTCACTTCAAAAATATATTCTTGACAATCGCAAGCCAACACGCCTAGATAGCTAGCATCATGTTGATGTTTAAATCCGTAGTCTTCACAAGATAAGGGAAACGACAATCCCTCATTCTTAAGCCAATTATCAATTTCCTCTTCTTCTTCGTCTGTTAAATTTGAAGAATCCCCATTTATCAGGTATGGTGCCCAATGTGATGGAAGAATATAAGTTTCTGTTTTCATGATTATTCCCTCACATAAATCAAATAAATCACACCGTTGCTTCTGTCGCCTTCGCGCCTGACGAACTTTGCGCCAAACACGCCAGCTTTTTGCAAAGCAGTTCCTGCATAACAATCTCGTTTGTCGTTATATCCTATCTGCTTTCTCTGTCTTGTTACATATAGTTCTGCAGATGGATTAGTAATGGCTGTGTCTTTTTCCTTGTATGCAAAAACTGTGTGTCTTGCTATCGGGTTTCCGTTAACATCATGTCCGAAATTATCAAGCATGACTGCAAAACGTTGGTATTGTTCCATGGTTACGCCTCCTCTTAAGTAGTGTGATTATATTACAGCAAATCGCTTTACCTTGTCAATACTTATTCAAAGCTAAGATTCGATAGGCATCTACGCCAAACTTATAAGGCTTGTTGTCTATCATACAAGCTTTAATCACTGCGCAGCGTGCAATGTCAATGATAGTGGTGATTTCACCCATAACATTTAGCCTTCCACGTAATGCTTTGTCACTGTCAGGCAACATGCTAAAGACAGTTTGTGCCGTTTTATACATCATCATGTAGCGAGTTGCTTTTGTTCTTGCGGTTAACTTTTTCTCTATCGAATTCATTTTTGTTCCCTCCTCTGTTAGTTGATAAGTAGTATTCTAGAGAGATAATCTTACTGTGTCAACTTAAAAAAGCCCTTGTGGTTAGCAAGGGCAATCTCTTGGGGGTGCAAGAGAAATCAAAGACCAGCTTCAAGTAGTGCTTTTGCGATAGCTACAGACAGTTTTTGCAGCTTTTCATCATCAATCTGCTTTCCTTCCTGTTGCATATCGACAGCTTCATTAAGCACATCTGCGACTTGTTGTTCGGCTTCTACGCGGCGTTTTGCAGCTTCAGAGCGAGCATTAGCACGTCCTTTCTTTTGATCATTGTCAACGGCTAGAATGTTTGGTACTTTGCGGTATGTACGCGGCAAGCGTTGTCTAATGTATACTTCTTGGCCTGTAGCTTCAGCAAACCGTTTTGCAAGTACTTTGCTATCAGCTTCAGACAATTGAGTTGTGTTCTTGTAATAGTCGAAACCCACATACTTGGGTTTTTCATCGCCCTCCTGCCATGCTTTCATCCTACCATTGTTGAGAGTATCAGCGATGAAAACTACAGGTTTGTTTTCGTGGTCAAGGCGGCAAAGAATTTGAGTCATGTTAAAAGCTCCAGTAAGTTAGTAATAGATTGATTCGTTGCTTGCTTGTTAGAGTTGCGCTGAATCGATAACCGAATAGTACATAGCGTTTTCTATTTATGCAAGGGTTTTTAACTAAATAATTAACCTTTCCATAATTAGTTATATGGAAAGAGTCACTAGCAGTTAAAAATTTCTCTTGATAAATGCTGAAAACGTTCTAAGATGCTATAAGCCGATAAAAGTTTGCTCGAAGGTTTCTCTTCGCCTTTCGCAAGCATTGACGGTCTATTACATATAGAGGAGTGATTGCATAACTATTCTTTGTTGATTCTTTAGACCTGTTTTATGGCGTGTGATTGCGCCTGTTGTTTGACGTGTGTCAGAGGGATTGTTTCGCCCTTTCGTTTCATCCTGCTTATTGCTTGGAGGGTTCGCTATGCCTGTTTAATTACTTGTTACTAATGCTTGATTACTGAAAATGGATAGTAGTTAGCTATCCATAACAATTTGCTATCTGTTTGCGCTGTTAGCGATGGGCTTTCTATTGCCTTTTCGTTAATAGTGCTAAACATTTCGCGCCTATACCACATTTACAGGTAGAGGAGGGCAGCTATTGTGTAAAAACAACATATTGTTGTATGGAACCAACGTTTTGTTTGTTTCACACGACAGTTTTGTCACGTCTATACAACATTGTTGTATAAAAACAACGGTGTTGCTATTTTACAACTTAAAATTTACAATTTTGACAACACTTTTGGCCTGTCCTCGATCAGAAACTGGAGTTGGGCTGCGGAGGAAAACACTCTAAGAAGGACTTAAATTTTTCCCCCGAACTTTTTGAGAATTTCAGGCCAAACGAATTTGAGATTCCAAAATGTCTGAAAGTTTTCCCTGCAGAGCCTTGATGTGTAAACATTGTACTACCATGTGTAAGGAAAATGCAACCAAAAGTGCTGTCAGGGTAAAAGATATTTACAGTTTTCTACCACAAATCTTCAGTACACAGCGATCCTTTAGTCTGCAACCTTCCACTCTTCACTTGATTAGCAAGCAAGGCGATCATTGCAGCTTCTTCCCTTGTTACAAACTTGTATTCATTTGTAATGAAGCCATGCTTACCTTTGATAGGATGGGGGTAGTTGCTATCAGCTAATCTTGCCAAGATATGTTTATGTCTATTAGGAGGAGCAAGCCAATAGCACACTCCGTCATGGTCAGAAATAATAGCAGCAGCTACAATTTTAGGGACATGCGGCTCTGCTGAATTGTATACAGGGAGGAAGTCTACGTTCTTAACTATCATTTACTCTTTCAACTCTTCGATTAACGATTCCAGCATTTCTGCTGATTCATAATACTCTACCATATCCTTTTGAGGATTGCCAATGTAACAGCATGACTCATCAGTTTCTATTCTCTTTGCGTGATATCTGCAACCTCTCGCTGCTGTTTTAAGACATTCGATCAATTCTTCATTAACTTCTATGATGACTTTCATACATCCTCCTCGGTGATTGTCCAGCGTTTGACTTGAAGGTCTTCATGAGATGTGTAGCACAATCGCGTTACCGCCTCTTCCTCAGTCAAGAAAACTTCTGCTGTATTCCTAAGACCATTATAGCCGTCAAGATATTGCCCTGTCGTGCTACATTTAAGTACAAACACCTCTTTAGTGGTTTTGATAGAAGCTGTCTCTCCTACAAGTTCGCAGGCTTCTGGTGGGACAAAGAAAGTGTCAAAACCTTCGTATATAGCATTGCCATGGTCACTAATTTTACCAACAACAAACTCAAGACCAACTAACCCACGTACATACAGGGTGTGATCCAGAGAGTGTTTGCTTCTTACAATCCTCACCCTCTGCCCAATTTCAAACTTATCCATATCATCTCTTCTATATCGTACAAATCCATCAATCAAATCTGGCAATCTTGGTTCAAATCCTCGAAATGCCTATCCAAATCCCGGAAACACTTGCGGAAATTCCGTAAACTTAAATCATAAACCGAAAAACTCTTTTATGTCATAGGAACAACAGCTAATACTCTTACTACGAATGAAAAGAGCTTGTGTGTATCCTTTAATAACATCCTCTTCGTCTATTTCAAAGACAGAAATAACAAACCCTTTAGCATGTAAATTCATTAGCCAATCGTTATTGTATATCCAGTTTCTAAGCTGACCTAAAGAAGAGAAGCCAAATATGTATTCTTTCTGTTCTAACAACGTCATCAAACTCCACTGGGTATTAATCAAGCTGTCCCTATACGGTGGAGGATGTTTACCCTCATCGATAGGGACGGGGTAATCATCATCAGTGTACGCAGTAATCTTTTTACTCCAATACATACCTACACCTTCTTCATCCTCGATTCTGTAAACAAACACATCACTCTCCTTGTCAGCATTAGATGTAAGAATCTTACTTACCTACTTTATCAGTGTCAATACGTGTTTTATTTTAAATGCGCTTGACAATAGATAAGAACGTTACGTACAATGTGTTCATTGTCAAACAAAGGAGAGACGAGATGACTACACTTTACGCAGAATTGGGAGAAACGGTTTATAGATTTCTGGAACGTTGTATCCAATATTGCAACGAAGCTTCAGCTAGTTCTGTAAAAGCTGTACATAACGGTGTTACAATATACGTGTACAAAGATGGTAGTATTTCTGATCTGTGCGATAAGTGGAGTTTGCAGAGACAAATGAAAAGGATTGATAGTTACTAGGGGAAGATAAATGGAGTTCGACGATTGCAGCGTGTCACCAACTGGCAAACATAGTGAATCTTGGTTTGTTAACGATAACTGCCAGTATTGCAAAACAGGATTACGAACAGATGACAAATTCGTAACTTTGCCGATATTATTAACTCCAGAAATGGAGTCAGTTATCGAAAACAGGAATAGCGTTTATCAATCAGCACAAGAGCTTTTTGACGCACTTGTAGCCGCCGCCCGCGCCGCACAGGAGAAAGCATGAAAAAGTACGTGGTAACAATCACCGTAGATGCGTCTGTTTGGGTTGAGGTCGAAGCCGACAGCGAAGAGCAAGCGAAGGAATTGGGAATGCAAAAGGCCGTGAATCCTTGTCTGTGCCATCAGTGCTCCAGCGAGGTATTTGTGGGCGACTTGATCGAAGCCGTCGAAGCATCGGAGATCAGCCATGACCACTAACCAAGACGCGCTTCGCATGGCGCTGGAAGAAATAAAAGACCTGTTACTGCTGGCGAAAATTCAAGGATCACGCAAGGACTGTAATGGGTTGATAGAGCGTGCCGAACTGCTTGTCAATGCTGCTCTCTTAGTGCATCCGGCGAGTAAAGAGAATATAAGAGAGCAGATTGTATCTAAACTTGAGTATGCTATAGATTGTATTAAAGGCGATGAGTATCGTGCCCTTGATCCTATCCACGATGTTATTGACATAGTGAACAACCTGTTTGTAGAAAGTGACAAATGACCCTAGCCTATGACGCTATGATGTTTGCAAGACAAGTGCACAAAGACCAGAAGAGGAAATATACGAATAATCCTTACAGCGATCATCTTGCAGAAGTTGCAGGCATTGTATCCACTGTTCTTTCTTCCGAGAAAGCAATTGCTGTAGCTTGGCTACATGATTGTATGGAAGATCAAGGTGTATCATTTGATGATCTTTTCAGAATGTTCGGTATTGATGTTGCTAGAGGTGTGTTGGGGTTATCCGATATGGAGGAAGGTAATCGAGCACAACGCAAAGCAGCTTCAAGGGAACGTCTTGCCAAATCTGACAAATGGATTCAGACAATCAAGTGTGCCGATTTGATTAGTAACACTTCCAGTATTGTGCAGCATGACCCTAAATTTGCTAAAGTCTATCTGGAAGAGAAGGTATTGTTGCTAGATGTTTTGACAAAAGCAGATCAACGTCTTAGAAATATTGCTTACAGCCAAGTTTTACAATCTTTGTGACAGTTGTCACAACGCTTGCAACAGTTGCACTATACAAATAGTAGTTGTATAATTAACACTGTTAGTTAACTTTGTGGAGGTAGGTATGTAACAATCTTAAGTGTATTAAATGTAGTAAAAATCTATTAACAACTTAAATAAAGAAAATGACTGTACGAAAAACAATTAATAAAGCAGCTTCTGCAGCAATTGCTGCATTTATTCTTGCTGGATGTATGCAAATTCCAGCACAAGCAGCCAACTGTGATGATCCTGCAATCACCACTGTTAAAGCGGAAAACCTCACAGGAGCAGCACAAGTAAACCAGCCTATTACTTTCGGGCATGTATTTGCCAAGGGCGATATTCCAGCCAACCACTTAGTAGAAGCAAAGCTTGCAGACAACAGTGTTATTCCTCTTCAAAATGATGTGAAAACACGTTACGAAGATGGTAGTATTAAACACGTTATCTTGTCAGGCGTGATTCCGAGTATTGCTGCCGGTGAAGTTAAGACTCTTAGCCTCGGTATGTACAATGTCACTGAGCCTACGTCCACCTCTAAAGTAGCTAGTTTCTCTGCAAAACATGCCCCTAAAGTTGTTATCACTTTGAATGGTGTGCAATACACTGCAGACCCTGCAGCGAAGCTCCAGTCTGGCAGCTACAAGCAATGGCTGAGCGGTAGTATTGTCAACGAGTACCTTGTCAATGTACCTCTTACAGATGCTAATGGTGTAGCACACCCTCATCTGAATGTTCGTTATGCAATTCGAGCCAATAGCACTGTAGATGCAGGTCGTTTTGACATCACTGTCGAGAATAACTGGGCTTATGAACCTAATCCTTCCAACCTAACATACGATGTAGCAGTTTATTTAGATGGTCAGAAGGCTTATGAAAAACTTGGTGTGACGCACTACCACCATTCACGTTGGCATAAGGTGTTTAGCGTAGGTTTGGCAGATAAAGCAAACATCAAGTTTGACCTGCCGTACATGATTAAGACAGGCGCTATTCCTAACTATGATCGTAGTGTTGTTATTACACAAGCTAATATCGATAGTTGGAAGAGCCAATATGCAAAGGCAAACGTAGATATCATGGGGCTTGGTTTGGTTTTCCCATATATGCCTAACGTTGGTGGTCGCCCTGACATTGGAATCCTGCCCGGATGGACAGCAACCTACCTGCTAACTCAAGATAAAGACATGAAGGGTATGGTGTTGAACTCTGGAGATGAAGCTGGCAGTTTTTCTATGCATTATCGTGACAAGAATACGGATCGCCCGTTGCGCCTCATTGATTGGCCATGGGCCGGATGGGGTGGTAACCTTGGAGATTCCAAGAATCCAGCCACAGGTAAGTACGAGCGATTTACAGATTGTGTGAATAGCTGTTCTTCACCTTATACGTTTGAAACTGCTCACGTACCGTCTCTATCCTTTGTTCCTTACATGATTACTGGAGACTATTACTATCTCGAAGAGATGGAATTCTACATGATGGCTTCTGCATATCATATGAATCCTTGGTATCGAGGTACACCTCCGAGTGATGGATTGTTTGTTAATAATCAAATCAGACAGCAAGCTTGGGAACTGCGCGGATATGCTGAAGGTGCTTTCCTGATCCCGGATAATGACACTCTTAAGAGTGAAGCTACTCGTATCCTTTCCAAGAATTTGGAATGGTATAACGCACAATACGCTAACAACCCTGCTGCTAACAAGCTTAGTATTTTCGTTCATAGCTATGCGTTTAACGAAGAAGATAAGCGTATGTATAAAGATTGGCAAGGAGATTTCTTTACAGCAGCCATCGGACGTGCTGTCGAGCTTGGATTCACAGACGCAGTGCCGATGCTGAAATGGAAAGCTAAAGGGCCGGTTGATCGTATGATTGCTCCCGGCTTCTGCTGGATCACTGCAACTCCTTACTACTTCCAAGTAAGGGATGGTGTAACAAGCGACTATCCAATTTATGACTCATGGGCTAAGGTGTATCAACAATCTCAACCTGATAATGTTCGTGCAACAACTTGTGGTAGTGCTGAGATGGCTGTTGCTCTTGGTATGCCAAAAGCAGGTATGATGATTGGTAACGATGCTACTAACAGTGGATACCCTGCAAATATGCAAGCTGCTCTTGCATATGCTGTTAATTCAGGTATTCCGGGAGCTACAGATGCTTGGAACAAGTTCATTTCACGTCCTGTGACAATGCCTTGGTCTTCAGGCCCACAATTCGCTATTGTTCCTCGCTAATATGAGGTAATATAGAGCCACTACATTCTTACGGGTGTAGTGGCTTTTTGTTTATGTAGAGAAGAAATAGTTCTTGACGTAGTAGGTAGAAACTGTAATACTTAACGTAACAATTTTACTTAAAGGAGAAATCATGACATTAGCTTTATTGGTATATCTGGCAGGTGTATTACATGGTGTACAGTTTGTTTTTGTTCTCTGTGGAATTGCTCTTGCTGTTATTTCACTCATGGGTGTATTTGACAACTGTAAGAAGAGTGCTGTCAAGTACGGTACTGCAGCAGCTATTGTATTTTTAATAGCAGCTCTCATCCCTTCGGAGAAGACAATGTATGTTATGGCTGGAGCATACGCGACACAACAGATTGCAGAAAATCCCAACGTACAACGTATTGGTGGTAAGATCGTTACAGTGATCGATAAGAAGCTTGATGAGATTATTGATGAGGGTGTTAGCAAGGTTAAGGAGAGTACGAGATGATTGTAGCTCTCTTATGGACACTCCTTACAGTGAACGCTTCTTCTACATCTAACATCAATATTGTGGGACATTACGTTCAAGAGGCTGAGTGTAAGAAAATTCGCAATGTTGTTCTTAACATGAACTCATCTTTAAAAGCAGAGTGTGTATTAGCTGAAACAGTGGTTGTTAAATAGGAGATTGAAATGACTCTCAAAGAAGCCCTACGTAAAGCTGACGAAGCCGAGAAGGAAATGTATTGTGGACAATGGCCTCAAGCTGTAATAACATTAGCTAAAGAAGTAAAGAAGATACAGAGGAAATTGAATAAGCAGGATGTTCTTTTATATGTATGCAGCCAGTGTGGCCTGACAATTAAGGAGAAGAGTGATGAGTAAATTCAAAGTTAGTGATTGGGTTATTTGCATGAATAACGGTTTTTGCGATTTAATGGACAGGCAATTGTATGAAGTTGAAGACGTTGATATTGATGGGTATGTGAAGCTTATTGGGACAGGTAGCTACTATTTCCCAGAAAGATTTGAGTTATATTCTACTAAGATTCAACCTCCAAGTAGGCCAGCACCACCTATGCCACAAGTGAATCCACCTAAAGCAGAAGAGATTGAGATACCAATTCGTAAGACACCTGAGAAACAACTTCTAGAGATTAAGTACGCAGGCATGACTGTTACGCTTGATCCTGCTAAGCTAGAATCTAAAAAGTTTGCTACTAATATTATTGACGCTATTTACGAACAGGGCGAGTAGTATGAAAATAACTTCCTTTAGGAACGGACTAACAGTACGTGAGCTAAAAGAGCTTATCAAGGATTGGCCTGAAGAAGATGTATATGGCAACCCTTGTGAGGTGTGGATGGCAACAGGTAAGGGTCTTTCTTGCATGGTTGTTGAAGTGACACCATTGAATTATAGAAAGATAGATGGTTTTGTATGGTCGGACATATTGTTTTGTGTAGACGATAGTATTTGGGAGAGTAAATAATGTACGTGTTTCAATTGTGTGATCAATTAAAAGAATCGTTTGAATTGGTACAAGAAGCTTTGTCCAGAATGCAGGAAAGAGGGGAGATTACAGGGTTTGTTCCTAATGATGAATATGCTTTCGTAGAGCTTACAGGGAAAACTAGGGCTGTTATGATTTTGAATGGAGATGGACATGATTGAACAGAAAACTGTCACCATTTCAGTAGACGAATATCGTGAATTGTTAGAAGATCGGGAAAAGTTAATTATTCTTTATATAATCGGAGCAGATTATTGGAATAAATATAATCTTGCAATGGACGGACTTGATAAACATATGGAGCAGATTTGCGGAGAGGGCGATGGATCAGCAAAAGACAATCACTATCACTGAAGATGAGTATTACGATCTAATGCAAGATTGGGTAATTCTTAATGCTCTACGTAATGCTGGAGTGGATAATTGGGAACATTACGATACAGCTATGGAAAATGCTTGTAAGGAGTTGGAAAGGATTGAAGATGACAACGTTTAAGAAGGGTGACAAGGTTGTTTGTGTTGATGCAGAGAATTCTTCTTTGTTATTGAAGAATGGAAATGTTTACACTGTGAAAGCTTTCGTAAGTAAAGAGATTTCAGTTAGTGGCGATGACGAAGTTATCCTTGAAGAGTTCGATAATATAGTGAGCGGGGGAGGATTTTTTACTACACGTTTTAAGCTGGCAGAAGAACAACCATCTAACAACTTCAAAATCACTGTAGAGAAAGCTGGAGATGTTGTACGTATTGAAGTAGAAGGTAAGGTGACAAAAGAGCAGATGAGTCATGTGTTGTCTTTGGTGGAGGTGTTGGGATGAGCAAGATTAATATTGTTCATCTGTATGATGACAACGATTGCGAGCAGTGTGGAGGAAGCTATGCTGAAGGGTTTGAAGTGACAATTGATGGAGAGTCTTTTGGTAATTACATGCCTAAAGCTAGCTGTTGTGACAGCCGATCTTACGGTTTTGAAATTCTGTTAGAGCATTTGCTTAAGCATTTTGGACATGATGTTGAAATGGAGACAATGGTATGATGGTTAAAGTGGAAGGTAAGTGAAAACCATTTGAATATTTTATACACGTGGAGTATAATAACATCTTTATGGAGGTTAATTATGTTAGTTAACGGTAAAGATGTTACGGAAAAGAAGTGTACAAAATGTGGTGAAGTTAAAAGTATTGATAATTTTAGTCCTACTAAGAGGTTTGAAGATGGGAGTATCAAATATGTCAGCAGTTGGTGTAATTGGTGTAAAAACGAGACCCAGTTACATAAAAAGGGAGGAAGAGTAAAACCAATCCCTGTGGTTACAGATGAGGGGAAAGAATGTTTAGAGTGTCATGTTATAAAATCTTTTGACAATTTTTCTCCTGCAGCAAGAGGTAGGATGGGTGTTTCTGCTTATTGTAAACCTTGTATGAGTAGTAAGGCACAACGTAAACCTGAGTACAAGGAGAAGAACAGAGAGAGTATGCGAAGTTACCGCAAACGCCATCAAGCACGTTGGAGAGCTAAACATCGACTACATCAATTCAAACGTAGGCAGAAAATTGAAGCGACAGACGACGGAACGGTAGACGATGTTGTTCTTGATATTATTTACCGTCTTGTGTACTGTTACTGGTGTCAGAAAGAGACTATTCCTGAGGAAAGAACATTGGAGCATATTAAAGAGCTATCCGAAGGCGGAGAACACACTTTAGATAACGTTGCCATGGCTTGCAGGTCATGCAATTCAGCAAGGAAAGGAAGAACAAAGAAATGAAAGAAATTATTGGCAAGGCAGGCATCTCAGCTAAGGTAATTTGTGACAGCATTAGCGAAGCAGGGGTACGGCTGATAACCTATGAGATTACCTATCCACGACTGGTACTGAGTGAGGTCAACACCCATAGGATGCTATCTAAGAACTCTGCGAGTAGCCGTGCTATTCCGTTTGCTAAGATGAAGGAACAGCTTACGGGGAAGCCTGTACGGTTTGGGCAAGCTAATCCGGGTATGCAAGATAAAGGGGAAGATTATGATGGCGTTGTAGCACACCCACGAGATAAGACAATTTTAATGACTCCTCAAGAAGCTTGGGAGAAAGCTAAAGAAGATGCTGTAGGTTGGTCTGAGGCTTATTACAATGCTGGATTTCACAAACAAGTTTTTAATAGATTAAGTGAAACATTCCAGATGATGAAAACTGTACTGACAGGCACAGAGCTTGAGAATTACTTCTGGCTTAGAAATCACGATGCTGCTGATCCGTCAATTTCAGAACTCGCTCGTTGCATGTGGGAAGCTAGAGAAGATAGTAAGCCTAGGTTGTTGAAAGCTGGTGAGTGGCATTTGCCTTATATCACCACTTATCGACATAATGATGAGATTGTCTACTACATTCTTGACGAAAAGAACCACAAAGTAGAATTATTTTTAGAAGACGCCATCAAAGTAAGTTGTGCTCGATCTGCCGCAGTTTCCTTCAGGAACACAGATTACGGTGTAGAGAAATCTCGTGAAGTGTTTGAAAGATTAGTAGGGGATGATCGTAAGCATGGTTCTGCCACAGAACACGTAGCAACGCCCTTAGCGTCAGAATTTGATGGAGAGTTCCCTTATGGGGCAACACATAAAGACAGGAATGGAGACTTCTGGTCCGGGAATTTCATGGGTTGGTTGCAATACAGGCAGACTATAAAAGGACACAACTATGCAAGAAAAGTCATCGATGTTGGATCAGCTTAAAGAGACATTCTACTATGATGAGACAAGTCCAAGCGGGTTAAGGTGGAAAGACGATTGATGCAGAGGGTATGAAGTATGCGGAGATGTACCTAGCAAAATATGATGGTGCTATAGGTACTGCAATTCGTCGTAAATTAGATGGTAAAGATGAGGTGTTGTGGTTCACTGGAGAGGGAAGTATTACGTCTATGAGTATTCAATATTTCTCTGCATACTACACAATTATTCGTCCCTACCAGCCCGGTGAACAACTGATTATTACAAGATAAGGAGCTTAACGTGAATGTTAAAAGGTACGATACAGATGATTCACTACATGGAGCATTTATGACTGAACGTATTGACGGAGATTATGTTTCTTACAATGACTATCTCGATTTGCATGATGAGCTTATTGATACACAACTGGAGCTAAGACGGTTGAGAGAAGTTATCAAGAATGTTTATCTTGAGTATTGTTAAGATATGAAAACATACCAAGAAATACTTGATGAAGTATTCTTGCAAATGCAACAATGTCGTACAACACCGACAAGATTGTACGTGAGCGAGGATATTGAAAATATTATCACGGACTATGCAAGAAAGCACTGTATATATCCATCATACTTAGCAGAATATTGTGTGGTTCAGAAGGTGTACGGATTAACTATGTATGTAGTTAAAGATGAAACTAATCATGTAAAGGTTTGCTAACATGGAACAACTAAAAGGATTATATTTCTTCTTGATGTCTGAGGGAGAATATTCAGATTATGGTGTTAATGCTTTGTACGTATCTGATAAACCAATCACAGAGGAAGATTGGCATAACTTCTGCACAGCAGAGTCTGAGTTTAGAGAGAAGGTAGGAAAGCAGACTGTTACGGCAGCCTACTCTCCTTATGTACCGAGAATGGCAAAAGAAACGAGGTTCTTACGAAGAAATGTTTGCTAAGGCTTACAATTTGACGAAAGTGGATTATCAAGAGTTGTGGTTTAATTATTGAGGAGAGTAATGGACAACAAGTGGGGTATTGATCTATCTTACGAACATAAAACTCCATGCCCTCGATGCCGTAAGAATGGTAGAGACACTTCAGGCAACAATCTACACGTGTACGGTGAGAACAATGGTGCATATTGCTGGTCATGTGAATTCACCATACCAAGCAGGGTGCATCGTGAAGCTATGGGGTGGGATGATAACGAAGAAGAGGAAGAAGTGAGCACACGAGAAAAGATTACACCAGAAGAAAATACAAAGATTAAATCTTACACAGGGAACGATTGTAAAGGATGGAGGGGAATCAAGAAGGAGACTAACGCATTCTTCGGGGTACGTTATGAGTACGATGAGGAGACTGGTGAACCTGTTAAGATGTTTGTACCTACTACAATCAACTACGAGTTGGTAGGATACAAGACACGGACATTTCCTAAAGACTTTACCAATCCTATTGGTATTGTAGGTAAGGACTGTGATTTAGTAGGAGAGTTTCGTTTCAAAGACCACACACGCACTTGTCTTATCGTCGGAGGTGAGACGAAGGTATTGTGTGCTTACCAGATGCTCAACGATGATCGTCTTAATCGTGGTAAAGAGGATTTTGAGTCTGTAGCAGTAGTAAGTCCTACAGTCGGTGAGAATGGTTGTGCAAAGCAGATTCAAGCACGCTATTCGTACTTTGATCGCTTCCAGAAAATCATCATTTGTATGGATGACGACCCCACCGGACAAGAGGCAAACAAAAAGATAGCTAAAGTATTACCAAAAGGTAAGGTTTATATTATGAAGATGCGGTATAAGGATGCTGACATCTACATTGAGAAAAACGATGAAAAAAGTTTTATCAAGGACTTCTGGAACGCAAAACCTTATACCCCGGATGGTATTGTTGCTAGTTCGGAGTTAAGTAGTAAGATTCGAGAGGCTGCTTTGATGCCTAAGATTCCGCTACCACCTTTCATGCATAAGTTGCAAAAGATGATGGCAGGGGGTATACCTCTAAAAGTCATCATTAACCTAGCAAGTGCGAGTGGAACAGGTAAGTCTACTATCGTTGACGAATGCCTTTACTATTGGATTTTTAACTCTCCTTACCGTATAGGTGTGGTAACTCTTGAGTCAGATTGTGGGCAATGGGGTACAAAGATTCTTAGTAGGCATGTACAACGTAAAATCGATCTTATCGAGGATACTGAAGAGAAGATGACCTTTCTTGACAGTCCAGAGGTTCTTGAAAAGGAACGTGAGTTGTTCTTCAAAGAAGATGGTACACCTAGATTCCATCTTATCGAAGAGCGAGACGGCGGAATTGAATCGCTAAAGGAGTTAGTAAACAATCTTATTATTGCATGTGATTGTCAAGTAATCATTCTTGATCCTTTGCAAGATATCTTAGATGGTATAAGTAACGAGGAACAGTCTGTGTTTATGCGTTGGATGAAGGGGATGGTTAAAAGCCATGATGTAACCTTTATCAACGTTAACCATGTACGTAAGAGCAGTGGAAATCAAAAGGCTAATTCTACAGGTGCTGAGATGCATGAAGAAGATATCATGGGGTCTGGGTCGATTCTGAAAAGTGGAGCTTGTAATCTCCTCTTCACCCGTAATAAAGAGGCTGAAGACGAATTTGAGAAGAATACTACCAAGATGAAGGCTAGTAAGATTCGTTGGACAGGCCGGACAGGTGTAGCTGGAGAATACTATTACCACAATGATACGCATACACTGTGGGATAAGGATGATTACTTGATGACACACCCTCAAGAATTCTAACAACATTACTTACGGTAAGTAGTCCTACTACCTATTTGCTAGAACTTGACATATTAGTGATTCGTGGTATATTATAGTCTTTAGATAGATAAATAGTATGCCTACTTACATAAAAGAAGTACCAACAAAGGAGTGGTTGTTAGAACGTTTCTATGTTGAAGGTGGTTTCGTTTACTGGAAGCATAAGACGATTAGTAGAGGTCGGAAGAGTGAGAGGGGAGGTAAGCGTGTCAATACCTATATCGACGAATGTGGTTATTATAGAATTGGCATTGAACGTAAGACCTACCCTCTTAGTAGGATTATCTACCAAATGTATTACGGGGATTTAACACCAGAATATGAAGTAGATCATATAGACAGAGATAAGTTAAACAACCACATTACCAACTTACGTAAAGTGTTGCAGGAGGTTAATAAGAGGAATAAGACTAAGCAAAAGAACGCAGGCTCTGATAACACAGGAGTTTGTCTTAACCGTAAGCACCATCCTGCACCACACCAAGATAAGTACTCTGACTACTACGTAGCAAGATGGTATGATGCAGATGGTGTACTACGAGGTAAGCACTTTAGAATTGATAAACTTGGTGCTGAAGAAGCATATCGACAAGCTGTTGAATATCGAGCTAAAATGATCGAGCAATTGAATCAACAAGGTCTGAACTATTCAGATACACACGGAACTTAAAGGAGAACCAAAATGGCAACTAAAAAGCCTAGCGTAGCAACACAACTTAAAGCAGCGAAGAATGAAATTGCATTTCTCGCTAATGAGCTTGCAGCAGTAAAGAAAGCTAAAGAGAGTGCTGAATCAAACAAAGATTATTATTACAAGGAAAAGACCTCTCTTCAGAAAGAGTTATCAGATATTCACGATCTTATCGATGTGCTAGAAGGTGCAATTCCTAAGCGTAAGGATGGAGAATATACAGACACTCCTGTAATGCTTCGATTGGCTTCTTGGTTGGCAAATAGGAAATAGGAAACTAAATGACCTACAGCCTAAGTAGTGAAATCTCGCAAGATCATCCTAAACAAGAACTCTGGAAGCAACAACGTGAAGAACGAGGATTCGATGACACAGAGCTTTGGAACTTAGATAGTACAATTGCTCAATTCATTCTCCCTCGATTGAAGAGGTTTAAGGAGATGACAGACAAGTACCCCAACCCTGACTTCAGCAGTATGGAGGAATGGAATGAAGCTCTTGACAAAATGATTGGTGCGTTTCATTTCATGGTGGAAGAGAAGTATGGCTGTTTTGATGGGCCAATGTTTGAAGATGCTGAAGAGGGGTTGAGATTGTTTGCTCAGTATTTTGGTAATTTGTGGCTGTGAATAAGGAGACTATATGAAGCTAATGAAATTTAAAGTGAAGAACCCAGAGCATTCTGCGGAGATTCAGAATGCATTGTTTAAGGCTGGATATGATTGGGCATGGCAAGCAAACAAGGGTGAGGTTATGTTTACCGAGTCTCCTTGGTTGTTTGCAGGTATAGGTGCAAAATACGATGAAGATGGTAATCCACGACAAAACGCAATAACTAGGGCTGACACAGATGATTGTTATGAATATGAGGATCATGTAGAAATGTTTGTTGTGGATGGAGAGATTATGAGTAGAGAGCCTAAGTTTAAGGTTGGAGATAGGGTTGTTTGTGTTGACGATGATGATGGTTTTAATAACTACGTAAGACTAGATGAAACTTACACTGTTACTAAAGTGGAAGTTGACGACTATGAAACGTATGTTTATCTTGACGGAGTTGGTGATCAGGCATATGACGGATTTGTTGAATCTCGATTCGAGCTGGCTAAGAACGATCCAACCATAGGGCGTAGAATCACTGTAGATGAGATGCTAGATAACATTGCTAAGTCTACTCCGGGAGCTACACAAACTATTACTACGTTGGTTGATGAGTATATTGAGGAAAACAAAGAACCTATTGGCTTACGTCCTAAGAGTGTTGTAGACAAAGAGCGTATCTTGGAGATTTTGCTAGCTATGGGGAGATTTGTAGATGCTGGTAAGGAAGTTCCTTATAAGTGGCGAGATGAGTTGGAAGATTTGTTTATAGAGGAAAATTATGTTACCAAATAAATTTGTTGTGTCTTGGAATGGAGGAGAAGAGTACAGCTCACTGGTGAGCAAGTTGTACAACCTTGGATACAAGTGGCAGGGTTCAAATGATGATGTAGCAATGGCCTGTCAAGAAGGTGTGATATATGCTTACGAGGATAAAGTTCTAAACTACACCAGTTTAGACTACTATCTAAGGTATAAGAAGTGGCATGAAGACTTCGTTTTCCTTGAATCATTACCAGACATAAGCAATAAAGAAGATAATATGATTAAATCTAAAGAACTTGATCCAAACGGTATTAATCCTAACAAACCCGGAGCAAAGCTAGATGCTGGTAAAGCTCCTGTACGTCGAGGATTGCTAGAGTATTTCCCTCGTGCTTGTATGGCTGTAGCTCAAGTGAGTGCTTCAGGAGCTAAGAAGTACACATGGAATGGTTGGGAGTCTGTAGAGAATGGTATTGATCGCTACGGAGATGCTGAAGTAAGGCATATTTGTAAAGCTGTTATTGAAGGGCCAGTGGATAATGACTTTGGACATTTGCATGCTATGCACGAGGCTTGGGGAGCTTTAGCAAGGCTTGAGCTTATTCTACGTAAGATGGAGGAAGAAGGTCATGCTAATCTTTACTAAAATCCTACTCTCCATATTCCTACTATCAGGATTTGGAGCAATCTTTTCAGACATAGTTAAGCACGAGAAAGCTACTACTTTCTTCATAATTACTTACATCCTATCTGCTATGTGTCTAGCAGGAGAGGTTATATATTTTATGTGGAAGGCTTGATATGAAAGAATTAGTAGGAAAAGTTGTTACTGGTATCTTTGTAAACGAGGATGAAAGTTTTCTTAAATTCGCTACAACAGAAGGGGATATCCTTTATCACGCTGAAGGCGATTGTTGCAGTGAAACTTGGTTTGCTGACATCATTTTTAGCTATCACGGAGTTTTTGATTCGTCAGGCGTATCAATACTTGTTTCAGAAGTAGAGGTACTTGATATACCAGAGTGGATGAATGGTTTAGCTACAAAAGATGGGCGATGCAGACAAGAATACGATCAGGTGTACGGCTACAAACTGAAGTTTAAGAGGCGAACGTATTACGGAAACGCTGACGAAGATATTGTAATTGTATATCGCAACTCTAGTAATGGATATTATGGCGGAGATTGTGAGTTTATCAAAGACGAGAATCGACACTACTTTAAAGAACAATTAGATAGTGCAACTTGGACACAAATTACAGATGATTGGAGGGCTTAAATGATCTTTACATTTGGCTTTATTACGATGGTAGCATCGTTCTTTATCTGGTACGGCATTGGCATGCCTGTAAACACTAAAGTTGCTAAGTTTCTACAGTTTACAGGGGATGTTGGAGTGTTGATGATGGTGATGTCTGTTTGTATGGCTATTTGGAAGTATATGCCGTAAGGATGTAATAAGCTTGCGTAATAGTGCTCTTATGTGGCATTATTACGCTTTTTAGTAAAGGGGGAGAAGTGAATAAACGAAGACTGTATTGGGATATTGAGGCAACTAATCTATTGAATTCTGACTCGGTAGACTATACAGCCTCGCCATACAAGCTTAAAGATGACTTCAAAGTACATTGCGTAGGACTGATTGATGTTGACACAGAGGAACAGTTTCAATTCCTACAAGAAGATGTCAAGCTTGTTAGAGAGTTTATCTTAGATGAAGCCTGTGAATTGATTGCCCATAATAGCATTAGTTATGACCACATGGTAATGATGGCTGCTTACGGGATGGATTTTGATATCGGAGGGAATGAAGCTGGTAAGGTAGATACTGATAAGTTCTATGACAAGCAGGTAGATTTGTTGTGCGGTAAGCCTTTTACCATAACAGATACTCTTACGATGTCAAAAACTTTGAATCCAGACAGAGCACAACACAGTATTGATTACTTCGGCAGGATGCTTGGTCTTGAGAAAATTGATTGGAGGGCTAAGGCTGTAGAGCTTGGTCTGATTCAACCGAACGACCCAAAGGGAGCAGAGTTTAGAACATTCCATCCTGAGATGGTTACGTACATGATGCGTGACTGTGAAGTTGGTATTAAGGTGTGGAAATTCCTACTGAAAGAATGGGGTGATTGGAATTGGAAGAGTGCTTACGAGCTTGAGAAGCAAGTGGTGCATGTTATCACACGGCAAGAGCATAGAGGTTTTTGGTTCGATGAATCTAAAGCTGTAGAATGTGTTAAAGACCTTGATACCAAAATGTCAGAGTTGAAGGAAGTTGTAGAGCCTTTAATTCCACCTAAGCCACTTACCAAAACTGCAGCTAAGGAATACATTCCACCGAAGATTCAGTTTAAGAAGGATGGTACTCCTAGTGCCAATATCCAGAAATGGGTTAGAGATAAGCACAATGGCAGTTTGTGGGAAGAGTCGGGAAGTTGGTGGGCTGTCCTGTATGATAAGACGTACAAACTGCCAATTCCAGCAGAGCCTATCATCTCTACGATGCCTGCAACCATTCGAGACACAACACACATCAAAGGGTGGCTTGTAGAGCTAGGTTGGCAGCCTAGCAACTATAAAGAGCGTGATCTTACGGTAGATAGTAAGAAGAAGAAACTGACAGAGGAAGCTTACTACGCAGCTTGTGAGCGATATATTGAACAGACTTTGAGCAGTCCGTTCAAGCGGGATAGGCTAGAACATCTGGAAGTAGCTTCTGAGGCTGGCTTAAGGAAGAAATTACTTAAGCACGACCACATGAAGCGACCTATGAAGGTGCTGACAAACCCTACATTAACAGTTGGCGTGGAGAAAGAAATTGATCCTAAACTCCTAGAGATGTCTGACAAGTTTGCACACGCTAAGGATGTTTCTGATTATCTTACGTATAGCCACAGACGTAATAGCATTCTTGGCGGTGGATTTGATCCCGATGATTTAGATGACGAGGACGAGTACGCAACCAAGGGATGGCTGAGTGTAGAGCGTATTAAGCAAGATGGGCGAATCCCTACACCTGCAGATACGTGTGGAGCAGGTACAAGTCGATTTAAGCATCGCTTAGTAGCTAATATCCCTCGTGTTACTTCTATTTACGGAGAACAGCTAAGAGAGTTGTTCGGGGTTGACGTGGAAGCTGGATTTTTCCAGATGGGTTATGACTTCACCTCTCTAGAGGCAATGATCGAATCTCACTATTGCTGGAGATATGACAACGAAGATAAGGCTTACTGCTTATCTCTTACACAAGAGAAGCCTAATGATGTTCATACGAGAACTGCCTCTAAGATTTCTGAAGTCTTGGGCAGAGTGTTTGGACGATCTCCTGCGAAGACAGTTAAATATTGTTGTGCATATGGAGGGCAACCTAAGCGCGTAGCTAAGACGATTGGTTGTGATTTGCAAGATGGACAACTTATATTCAATGCTTATTGGGAAGCTGCTTTCCCTCTTGCAAGTCTGGTTGAGAAGTTAAAGCATTATTGGGAAACTGTAGGAGGTAAGAAGTTTATCCTTGGGCTAGATGGTAGGAAATTACCTACACGTTCGGCTTCAGCTTTAGTGAATACGCTTTTTCAGTCAGCAGGCGTAATTTGTGCTAAGAGAGCTATGGTGATTCATGATCGTAAGTTGAAAGCTGAAGGATTATCTGTAGACTTTTGGAAAGACGATTGGAAGAATGAGAAGTTTGTGCAACAACTCATAGCGTATCACGATGAGGCTCAAATGGAGATGCACAAGAGTCTTATCAGGTGGAAGTTATTTCATACTGAGGAAGAGGCTAAGGCTTTTAAAGCTGTAAATCCTGCTTGGTCTGAAATAGGACATTCTGGTAAGGGGTATTACGTAGGCTGGTGTAGAGCAGGCGAGCTAGTGAAGGAGGCTGTACGCGAAGCCAGTCAATACTACAAATTGAATGTAACGTTATCTGCTGACTACATCTTAGGACGTAATTGGGCGGAGTGTCATTAACAGTGAGGTGAAGTATGAGCAGGTCTTATTCGTTTGATTCTGTGCAAGTTGTTGATTGTGACATCGTTGGAAGTGTGGTGCAATGCTTACTGAGAGATATGAAAGTAAATTTCTTCTGTTTCTCAGGTTTCCCGTCAATTGGTATAGATTATGACGAGGATGGTGAAATTTTTATAATTACGCTCAGTCGTAGTAGCGTTATTAAATCTTCGTTTTGCTTGACAAAAGAGCAAGCTATAAACACGAGTAAGAGATTTAGAGCGGGGGAGTTGGATCATGATAAATCAATTTTTAAAATAGTACAGAGAGCCATCTCTGAAATTGACAGTTTCGATTAAAACCGCTTATGAACATCTCCTACGATCCAAACGAAGCCCATCTATACCACGTTAAACATCTTATCGAAGAGTGGGAAGATGGCTTAATTACTAAAGAGCAATACCAATATAGATTGAAAGAGTTGGTAGCAATATTAAATTTTGAATTGGAAGCATTGGAGGAATGATATGAAAGGTGCAAGGAGCAGTAGAGGTGATGCATTTCTTGCTGAACTTCGCAGGCTAAGGGAAGAGAATAAGCGTTTAACTCTGAAGATAAAGCAGTTACGAGAAGTTGTAACAGAAGCTGCTTGGGAATGGCAAAGCTGTGTAGAAGTTGATTTCGCACCTATGAGTTGTGAGGCACATATTGGTAGAGCATTCGATGAATTCATGGTAAAGGAGAACTGATGGGCAAACAACAATATGCTTTAATGAAATATGATCCAGCAGACGGTACAGAAAAACCATACCCATCACACGCGCAACAGTGGCGCGAGTATCACGGGCAATCAACTGCGTGGCTCTTTAATCCGTGGACTGGTACAAGGAGAGGAGCCACTGTAGTTGGCAGTGATACATTTGGGCATCTTATTATTCCTCCAGGCGAACCTGTGTATGCATATGAAAAGAGTTAAAGCCACAATCGAACAGATAGAGAAGACAAGCCGTACACAAGGCGCTAAAGAGCAGATGTACAAAGAGATGGCTGTAGCTTGCATACGACATCTTATTGCTAGAGAGGAAAACATCTTAATCTCTTTTCCATACTTCGTAAAATTTAAAGCTGGAGGGTTTCCTCCAAAACAATTGGTAAAGAAGACTCCTACAAGCAACATTTACAAAATAAAAGTGAAGAGGTTGCTTGACTGGTTATTTGAACGAGGTTATTCTAAGTACAGCAGTGAAGACGTTCTCGAAGCTACGAAGGAGTTTGCTAAGAACCTTACGATGCTGGAGAATGAGATTGACAATATGTTTGACGGAGGGATCGATTGAGTGACATATCTAAATGCTTTGGTACATTGTGCGATCTTAAGAAAAGTTGTTATCGCTATACAGCAGACGACCACCCTTACAGACAGTCGTATTTTGCAATTGTTCCTTTCAACGTAGAAACACAAGAGTGTGAGTATTTTTGGGATAACAAGGAGTATGAAAGTGGGAAGACCTCTCGGAAGTAAGAACAAGCCAAATCAAATCAAAGCAACACCAAATGAAGCATTTAAAGCTAAAGAGCCTGTTAAAGCTGCTCCACAAACAGGAACATTTCGTGTTGGCAGGATGATCGGTAATGAGTGGGGAATTTATGCATATAGTAGATTTGGTAGTCCTCCTGTCTGTGTTTTTATATCAGATTCTGAGAGCAAGGTTTGTTCTGTTGCAGAAATACTGAATAAAGCTGTAGAAGGTAGTTTGTGATCTATTATGTGGTACTATACAATCACACTACTTACTTACGAGATGATGTTAATTTATTGGAATGAGTTACTAAAAGGAGAGACAAAATGAATAGTATGCAACATGAATTTAACGCTGTATGTGAGCACTTGATTAAGCAAGGTAAGCCAGCAATGGGTGAAGAAGGTTGTATGTACAGAGCTGAAGATGGTGCTATGTGCGCAGTAGGCTGTAGAATTCCAGATTCATTGTACAAACCGGAGATGGAAGGAATGATGCTGGAGTCTTTGGTTGCACAGTTTTCAGTGTTTCTACCGCCAGAGATTGTTGAATATTATGACATGTTTAAAGATATGCAACGAGCACATGACAATATGAGCGTACTCGATTCAGATGAGATGATCCCTTTCTTGAAGAGGCAACTCCGTAAGGTAGCACACGACTATGCCCTTGAAATCCCTTCCTGCATTTCTGAATAGTTGAACAAAGGAATGAATATGTTTACAATTATCACTTGTGCAATAATCTGGTTTGCCTGTGGATTCATTGCAGCAGGGTATGAATTTGCTTATTGGCAACGTAGATACCCGATGTTGTCTCGCTACACAACCAAGACAGATGCTAGTCATGCTTGGATAGATGTCATATTAGGGTGTGCAGCGTTGTTTGTCGTTGTTGCCAGAGGGCACAACAATCATGGCTGGAAGCTTTGGTTCGGAAAAGGATTGTATGAATATTAGCAACATTGTGGATAAAATTCTCTTGCCCATCTCTGTTTTGATGGTTGTAGGGTCAGTGATTATTTTCAATAACGCAGAAGCCAGAAGCTCTAAACCTGTAAGACAATTTGTATCTGTTCACGCATGTCCAGTTACGGGGAAGTTTGAAAGGCATTGTCCTGGCTATGTTGTAGACCACATTGTCCCTCTGTGTGCTGGAGGACCAGATAAGCCAGATAACATGCAATGGCAGGAAGTGAAAGAGTCTTATAAGAAGGATGCTGAGGAAAGGAAGCTTTGTAAGAGGCTTAAGAAGGAGGGGAAGGTGTGAAAGTACTATTTCTTGACTTGGATGGGGTTGTCAACTCTCGTCGTACAGCCGTAGCGTGTGATGGCTATCCTTACGACTTCAGTAAGAAAGAAATGGAAAGGTTTGATCCAATTGCTTTAAAGCTGATACGTAAGTTGTGTGAAGAGACAGGATGTTCTGTTGTACTCTCTTCTGATTGGAGATATTCTTGCACAGTGCACGAGGTTGCTAACGGGCTTGATCTACCAGTTATAGATTTCACACCAGTAAAAGGGTTGCATAAGAAAAGAGGTGAGGAAATTGCAGCATGGATGTTCGATCACCCTGAAGTAACGCAATATGCTATCGTAGATGATAACAACTGGATGCTGTCAGAACAACAAGATAACTTCGTACAAACGAATGAAGAGATTGGTCTTACGTTGCGAGATTATCTAGATTTGAAAGCTATTCTTATGAGCGAGGAATGATGAACTCAATGCAACATGAATTTAATGAAGTATGTAAGCACCTCATAAAACAAGGTAAGAGGGCATCTAAGTATGAAAGGTATGGCGGATGTAAGTATAGGACAGAAGATGGACTTAGTTGTGCAGTAGGATGTCGCATTCCTGATTATATGTATGATCCTGAATTTGAAGATAGAAATGTCGGCGAATTGATCTCTCGTTACAAAGAGATGATACCTTCTGAATTGATTGAATATGAACACATGTTTTCTGCTCTACAATACGTACACGATGATCCAAAAAGTTGGATTACTACAAAAATTTTGAAATTACGACTACGTGAAGTAGCTAAGTCTTTTGACTTAGAAATTCCAGACATTATCAAGGAGGATAGCAATGAGCAAGAAAGTTGTACACTATAGTAGACTGGTATTTTGCCAAGTAGGATGGGGAGCACGAGTTGTTCCTGTAGATCATACAAACCATGAGCTAGGCCAGCATGCTACTAATGGGGAGTTGAATACTACATCTACTGTACTATTTTATGATCCATCTACAGGAGAATTTGAAACTAAGAATAGTATTTATAAACCTCTTATCTAGTGTTTTTATTGTAATAGTAGTTGACAAATAGCAGCAAAATCTGTATCATTGCGATTGCACATGAACGTGTTCAAATAAACTAAATTTAAAGGAAATACAAATGGCTTTCAAACCAAAGCAAAAGAATACCACTACAACTAGCACCTTCGAACCTCGTAACTTCCCTGTACCGAAGGGTGGAGCACGTAAGGCTCGTGTCTCTCTGATTGTTGATCTTGGTACACAAATTCGTGAACCTTATGAGGATCAAGATGGTAAGCGAGTTGAGCCTAAGCCATGTCAACAAGTCGCTGTCTTTGCTGATCTGGTAGCAGATACAGTAGACTATGGTGGTGAGATTGGTAAGCAACACTATCGTCTTATGCTGAATAAGTCGTTTGCTGGTGTTGTGCAAGGAATCAACTTCGCTTTTGTTCCCCCGAAGGATGCTAAAGGTAATTTGCTGGAAGGAAAGCCTTGGACTCTTCACCCTGCTAATCTTCTTACAAAGCTTGCTAAGGCAGTGGGAAAGCCTGAAGTAGCTACGACAGGCGATATTGAGCAATTGCTTGGTGAAGCCTTCATTGCTGAAGTTGAGGTGAATGAGTCAGAAGATAAGAATGGCAAGAAGGATAACGATGGTAATATCATTGTCTACAGGAATGTAAACTACAAAGGAGCTTCTAAGGTTCCTATGGTGGAAACTGGAGAGGAAGATGAGGATGGTAATCCGATTGAAGCTCCAACACCTGTAGCAGAACTCAAACAACCTGCTCGCTGTGTTACGTTTGAGAATGCGACAGTGGAAGACATCAAGTTTATCCGTCCTAACTTGATTAAGATTATCAAGCAAGCTACCGACTATGCTGGTAGCCAGATGCAGAAAGCTATCGAAGCTTTTGAAGCACAGCAAGCTAGCAAGAAACAGGAGACAGAAGAGAAGGAAGAAGAACCTAAAAAGCCAGCAGCTAAGAAGCCTGCAAAAGCTGCTTCTCCGGTGGAAGATGATGAGGATGAAAATATTCCGTTCTAGTATGTAACTAACAGCCCTTACTCTTTATAGGGTAGGGGTTTTTTTTGCTTATGGAGGAAGTAAATGACACGAACAATTAAAGTATTCCCTGATTATTGCAGCACAGGGCTGTGGGAGAATCAAATAAGTGTTGATGTAGAGCAATTTGATTGGTTGCCTTTCTCTGCAACTATGGCTCTTCGGTATTGGCATCGTGCATGGGAGATGCTGTACGACTACGAATCTTGTAAGTGGATGGGGTCTACTTCATACTATAAAGAGTGGTACGAAGACGGTAAAGAGCTTGTGAATATTATGAATGAGTATTGTCACTACCATGGTATTGAGTTTACCTATGCGGCTGAGACGCCTGAAGAATTGTTCGGAGGGTAGATGACTAGATTATGTTTTGATATAGATTTTATCCTCTTTGCAGCAGCCTCTGTGGCAGAACAAAACTACATTGTTGCTACTCACATTCCTACTGGTGAAAAGATGGAATTCGAGAACCGTACAGCACTATGGGGAGATTGGCGTAAGAAGAATGGTGGATGGCTTGGGCAACAAAATAAAGAAGCTGGAGAAACAATCTATCTAGCAGAAGAGTTTGTTGTAGAAGAGTGTAAACGCCCTAGAATGCTTACGTTTGACGGTAAGGTAGTAAGCCCTCTCAATGGAGCAAAACGTTTAGTAGACCAGAAGATTGAAGAAATCTGTAAGAAGCTTGGTACGAATACGTATTACGGATACACTGGAAGAGGGGAAGTATTTAGGCATGACGTAGCTACTTTACAGCCTTATAAGGGCCAGCGCAGTGAAGTTAAACCTCTTATCCTAGAAGAGTTAAAAGATTATGTAATCGAGAAACATAACATCCAGCTTGTTACAGGTATTGAAGCCGATGATGCCGTTAACATGGATACTCACCAAGCTTACGAACGTTGGAAGAAGTCTAAAAGTGACGATGATAAGCTTGTGGCTGTGGCAATAGATAAGGACAATAAACAGACGCAAGGCTTCCACTACAACCCTGACAAGGACAGTGCTGTACGTGAAATTAATGGTTTCGGTAAGCTGTGGTTGGACAAGAAAGGGGAAGTGGATGGTGAGGGGAGATGTTGGCTTTACTACCAAATATGCTCTAAAGATCAAGCAGACAACTATGCCGCTAACTGCATGTCTGAGGTGAAATGGGGAGAAAAGTCAGCCTACGAGGCATTGAAAGACTGTAAGAACGATAGAGAAGCTTGGGAAGCAATTGTTAGAGTATTCAAGAGGCTTTATCCTGAACCTAAGACAATTAAGAACTTCAGAGGGGATGTTATAACTATTGACTATCTTCATGTTATGCAAGAAATGGCTACATTAGCTATGATGCTTAGGTATGCTAATGGAGATAAGATCGACGTAAAAGCTGTACTAACTAAATTAGGAATTGAACATGACTAAGGCAGACTTAATCTTAGCTATCCTTGTGGCTACGCAAGAGAGGACAATATTAGTTCCGAGTAGTGGCTGGTATTCGACGAAAGATTACTACGAAGATACCCTGTATTACATTGACCCACAAACACTAATTCAACAGCTAGAGAGGATTGGACAAAATGACTAAGAGAAAGATTACAAAACGTATAGAGTCGTTTATTGACATTAATGGTTGTTCGATTGAGCAGGTTATCCATTTACTTACGGTTTTTAAGAATCATCATGGTGAAAATGCTATCTTTCTTTACGATTATTGTGACGATGGTTATGACATTCATCTTGTGACAGAACGAGAAGAAACGGATGAAGAATACAAAACTCGCACAGACAAGGAGAAGGAACAGAGACAAAAGACAATTGAATACCACCAGAGGCAACTTGAAATGTTGAAGACACAGAATGGCTAAATACAAAATGCTAATGGAGGGTGAGGATGGTAAAGAATATCGCATCTTCGTTGACTACGATGATGAAATTGCTCTAATTATGACTGTGGATGAAAAAGGCTACACAATAACTTGGGAAGGGCACCCTGATAAGTTTCAAGAGGCTTTGAATGAACTCCAAGGGAAATGAACTCAAATGTTACACGGGTGGAAGAGGAGGGGGTAAGTCGATAGCTAAGGATATTGCAAGAGCTAAAGCTTATCTCGACAGCACTCGTGAGGAGTTTCGTAAGAATGTAGAAGCTGCTAAGAAGCATATTGTAGAGGAAGGAGGGGCTTTGTGTGGGCCTGTGGCTTCTAAAGAACCTTGGTTAGTACCCGGAGTACCTTGGGCCTCTGAAGCCGCCTTCTGGGGATGGGTACGAGGTGTGCTACGTAAAGGTTGGAGTCGTCACCCTGTCAAAACTGAATATATTAAGAATAACCGTAAGAAGATTAAGAACCCTAAACCAAGTAAACGCTTTCCAGAGGTATGGGGAATGACTTGTGCAATCTGTGAGAAAGATACTGTACAATCTGAAATAGAGATTGACCATATATCAGACACAGGAGGTACGTTTAGAGGCTTAGAAGATGTAAGAAACTATGTAGCTTACTTATACTTGATTGACTTCGACAGTCTTCGTTGCTTGTGTAAGACATGTCACAAAATCGTCAATTACGCGCAAGCTGAAGGTTTATCTTTCGACGAAGCTAAAGCTGTTAAGGAAGCGTTGGAGTTCCTTAAGAAAGATAAGAAGATAGTGATTGACTATCTTGCTAAAATGAATTACAATGGTAGCTCTGTAAGTAATGCAGATAAGCGTAGGGAGCTTGTGATTGAGTTATTTAAGAAAGGAGAAAGACCGTGAAAGAAGAACTTAATAAGCTAGAAGGACAACTGAGGGAGATGGAATGAAGAATATTGATTGGCACAGTGACGCGATTCGATTGGCAGAGACAGGTGTACTCTCTTGGCGTGGAATAGCTAAAGCACTAAATGTACCTAAGAGTTCTGTTTCTGACCTACTCCGTAACTATTACAAGTGGAAGAAGGAAGAGTGTGTTGCAGAATCAGTTAAAGAGGATACTATCTTCAGCATCGAAACTTCTAAAGATGTGGAAGGACCAGTACACCTGTTCATTCCTGATTCACAAGTCAAGCCGGGAGTTGATCTTTCTTATCTTGACTGGATTGGTCAATATATTGTACGTAAGAAGCCTGATGTGATTGTTCATGCTGGAGACTTCGGGGACATGTCTTCTTTGAGCAGCTATGATAAAGGCAAGCGCACTGCTGAAGGTAAGCGAGTTAACGAAGATATTGCCGTAGCTATCGAAGGTATGAAACGATTGTTAAAGCCTTTGTACGAACTACAACAACAGGAACTCAAGCAGCTTGGTAAGATTTTATACAAACCTCGTCTAGTTATTACTTTAGGAAATCATGAGTATCGTATAGACAGGTATGTAGATGCTAATCCTGAGTTACATGGATTTCTTAGTACAGGCGATTTGAAATTTGCTGAGATGGGATGGGAAGTCTACCCCTTTCTCACTCCTGTCGTGATTAACAAGATTTCTTACTGTCACTATTACCCTAATGTGATGACAGGGAAGCCTTTGTCTGGAACAGCAGCAAACATGCTTAAAACTCTTGGTACGAGTTTTACCATGGGCCACCGTCAAACTCTAGACATAGCTACACGTTTCTTACAGACTACGGGCGAGCAGCAGTGGGGAATTATCGCAGGCTCTTGCTATCTTCATCCAGAGGAATATAAAGGCGTCCAAGGCGACCATTCATGGAAAGGAGTTATTGTAAAGCACAACGTTAAGAATGGTTCTTACGATCCTTTGTTCGTAAGCCTGGATTGGCTGAAGGAGGAATACGGATCATGATCCAGAACAAACTCCTGATAGGAAATAACCATCACTCGACACTCTCTGTAACAATTACAGAAACAGAAGATGAGTTTATATTCGATTGGTATGATTGCTTTGATGATCTATATCATGAAAAACTCAAGAAAGGGATGTATCTGTCAGAAGCTTATGATGGAGTAGCTAGAATGAATTGTTTTGAGGGAGTGCTCGAAGACTTGAAAAAGAGATTCGCTTACGTATGGGTACTGCAATGAACCAATTCACCCTACTAATAGGCCACAGAGAAGATTCGATGCCCTTCCTAATAACAGAGACAGATAGCTTATTTAACATAGCTTGGCAAATAAATGGGTTGTGGTTTAGCATAGAAGAAGAGAAGAATGATTCTCTACGTAACAAGCAAGATTTGATAGCAGCTTTAAAGAGGAAATATAACAACGTGGAGGAAGTGTGATGTTCCTACAAAAAGACATTGGTGAAGGATTCCCTGTAAGCCTGATTCTTATCCCTACTGGAGAGATTGCTTTCGCACCTAAGTTCTCCTTTAAAGGGATGTTTGATTACAGTACAGAAGGTGTGGAAGTGTTCTTTGATGAAGCTGGTATAGTGATTAATGGAAATGATTATGGCTACCACACACCACTAGCTTACAAAGAGTTCCCGGATTTGCTTAAGTGGTTGCAAGAGTTGAAGATGACGTTTTAAAGGAAATGAGATGACTATTACTAAAGATACAATTGGTACTTCTTACGAAGAGATTAAGAAGTTTAATGACATCTCTTCTAACTTGGAAGGAAACCTTGTAGAGAAAGTAGACAATCAGCTTGGTTTTATCTTCGAGGAACTGTCAGAGACTATCGAAGCATTTGAGAATAAGGATGCTGTAGGACTTCTTGATGGTGCTGTAGATGCATGGGTAACTGTCGGAGGATTGTTGCAGAAGCTTGAAGCCGCAGGGTTCGATGTAGCTTCAGCTATTCGGAGAGTGGATGAGAATAATCTCAGTAAGTTCGTGCCTACAGAGAACTTTAAGGCTCTTGTTATTCCAAAGGAGTATAAAGCTACTCTCAACGAGAGGCACAATGTTCTCGTACTTAAGGATCAGAACGGGAAGATTCGTAAGCCGCATAACTTCGTTCCTGTAAGTCTTGGTGATCTTGTGCCAGATAACTTCTTCGGAGAGTAGGATGTATGTGAAGAGTTATACTGAAAATGGTAAAATGGTTAGAACTAGGGAAGGTGGGTTGTGGTTGAGGATGAATTCTAGGTGCAACCATCTGCAACTATACCCCTCCTATGTAGGCTGCAGAACATCTGAAAACTTTAAGAATTTTCAATATTTTGCTGAGTGGTGTAATAAACAAAAAGGATTCTTAGAGAAGAATGAGAACGGCACACACTGGGCGTTGGACAAAGACTTGTTAGGTAATGGGAAAATATACAGTGAAGATGTTTGTGTGTTTATCCCTTATGAAATTAACGGGTTTCTTGTGAATATGGACAAAAACGTTCGCAGTATTCCAACAGGAGTTACGTTCGATAAATCCAGAGGTTTATACAAAGCGAAAATGGGTGAAAAGTACAATCTAGGTCGATTTGAAACCTACGAAGAAGCTGCTGAAGTTTATAAAGTCGCTAAAGAAAGATATGCAAAAGACTTAGCTATGAAATACGACGAAAAACTTGACAAACGGGTGTATGAATACCTGATGTCTTTTAAAGTAAAAAGGAATACATATGAAGTCAATCAGTGTCACTGATCTAAAACTCGTACCAGAACTGTCACATCTCAATTATTTTGAGATGATTGATCCGAAGAACGATCATCTGGTAAATCCCTTCCTAGAAATCATGGGCATGGATTTGGATTATCCGCTACAATATGTAGCTAAACAACATCGCAACTTACAAAATAAAGTTGTTGTCAATTATATGATTATTGGGGAGACGAATATTAGTCGTAGCCATGTTACAGGTGAGTGGGGCAGTCTTACAGATCGTATGATTGCAGCAGCTTACCAAGACCCTTCGTTGTGCAGGGAATTGTGTAATCATCTAAACACTTCACTGGACTATAACGCTTTTAAAGGTGGGAAAGATCAGCCAGAAGAACAACCTAGTGCTGCAGATTTCCCTGTTACAGAAGAAGAACGGATGATTACTGCACAAATTAAACAGTTAGAGGAGCTACTTCTGTTTATTCGAGGCGATCAGCGACGTGAAGATGGAGGGTATAAGTATCCTCACGAGTACAGTGTTAAGGAAGATAAGTGAACACGATAGAAGAACTTAAGAAAGAGCTTGCAGAGAAGCAAGAATATATTTTACAACTAGAAAAGTATATCAAGCTCTTTAAGAAAGCAGATACACTAAGCTGGACAGATCGTCTAGGTTGTAAGCACATTGTAACAGTAGAATATGCTACAGAAGTTCTTCACCAATTCTTTGACGATTGGCCCGGAGGGTTTGAAGAGATTGAAGCAGAACTGAATTATTGGAAGAAGCAAGCTGGTAAGTTGGAGGATGAATGAAGCAAGCAAATATTAAGACGTGGAAAGATGGGTACGTAGATGAGTACCCCGAATTTTCAAAACTAGCTGATGAACAGATTAAAATCTTCTGGCCTTGGAATGAGATTAAGGTAGAGAAAGATAAGCAAGACTTACTGGTAGGAATGACAGAAGCAGAGAAGCATGGTGTTATTTCTGTGTTGAAATTATTTACCAAGTATGAACTGTATGTAGGTAATGAGCATTGGGGGAGTCGGGTAACAAAAGCTTATCCTCAAGTTGGAGTACAAAGGATGGCATCTGCTTTCGCTCACGTAGAACTTAACAGTCACGCACCTTTCTATGACAAGATTAACAAGGAGCTTGGTCTGTCGAACTATACGTTCTACACAGAGTACTTGAATGATCCTGTGTTGAAAGCACGTATGGACTTTATTGATAGTATGATTGCTAATCCTGACGATGAATTATCTATTGCTGTGTTTAGTATGACAGAAGGGGGTGTATTGTATTCTCAGTTTGCTTACCTGAAGCATAATCAGAGTCAAGGTAAGAACAAGACACAGAATATTGTCCGTGGTATTAATATGTCAGCACGAGATGAAAATCTACACGCTATTGGCGGCAGTGGTCTTGTTCGTACAGCACTGAAAGAGCAGGAACGTAGTGAATATGAGATGACTCAGTTCAGGCAAGCAGTGCAAGAAGCTGCACAGGTTATCTACGAACATGAGATGCAAATCAATGCAAAGATTTTTGAGAAAGGTAAAGTTGATGGTATTACGGAACATCAATTGAATAACTTCTCTCAGAGTAGACTAGACCTTTGCCTTGATTATTTAAATGTCCCTCGTATCTTCCATGTTAAATATAACCCTATAGCAGATTGGTTCTACAAAGGCATCAATGATTTCCAGTACAATGATTTCTTCCAAGGAATAGGTAGAGAATATCAAAGAGATTGGGTTAAGACTAACTTTGTATGGCCTAAGAAGCAAATTGAAGCATAAAGGAACTAAATGGATTCACTATACGAAAAACTAAGTAAAGAACGGAAAGAACTACAAGACGCAGGGCTTATGCAAGATTGGTGGTCTACCGGAGCATGGCAACTGTTTAAAGGTAAGTATTTATATAAAGCTGACAATCCCCGAGAACAGTACGAGCGTATTGCTAAAACTTTGGCACAATACATCAATGTTTACCCGGATTGGTGGGAGACTGAGTTTGCTTCTAAAATCACTGCTAAAGGAAAATACACTTGGGCAGATGCTTTCTTTGATCAAATGTGGATTGGCGATCTGTCTGGTTCTACACCTGTTGTTAGTAACACTGGTACTGATCGTGGATTTTCTATCTCATGTTCAGGGAACGTGGTTCCTAACAGCATCGTAGGTATTTACGAAGCTAAGAAGGAAGTTGCTGTACTTACAAAGAATGGGTTTGGGACAGCAAGCTACCTCGGAGACATTCAGCATCGTGGCACTGTAACAAACAAAGGTGTCGTAAGTACAGGTGTTGTTCCTGTAATCCAAGGGTTTGTACAGGATACCGGATATGTAGCACAAGGTAGTAACAGGCGTGGTGCGTGGGCAGGTTATCTCCCTATAGAGCATGGTGACTTCTACGAAGTTGCCTCCTATGTAGAAGAGTTGCCAGATGGTGTTAACATTGGCTGGAATGTACCAAACAGTTTTATTGATAGATTGGATGCAGACGATCTTGAAGCACTTGACAGGTTTCAGACAGCTAAAACATTGAAAATGAAGACTGGTAAAGGGTACTATAGCTTCATTGATAAGATTAATGCGTTACGTCCTCAGATGTACAAAGACCTTGGGTTGGAAGTTGTTTCACAACAACTGTGTGCGGAAATTTGCCTACACAGTTCCCCTGATTTGACGTACACATGTGTTCTGTCTTCTATGAACTCTGCACGTTGGAATGAATGGAAAGATACTAAGTCTGTGTTTATTGCTACCGTGTTCTTAGATTGTGTTGTAAGCGATTTCCTAGCTAAAGCTAAAGGTGTTGCAGGGATGGAAAAGGCTGTTAAGTTCACAGAGCTTGGCAGACCTCTTGGATTGGGTGTTTGTGGATTGCATACATTGTTTCAGAAGATGCGTATTCCTTTTGACAGCTTTGAAGCGCATATGCTGAATAATCAAATCTTCAAGCACATTCATGACCAATCTTTGGAAGCTTCTCAGTGGATGGCTAAGGCTCTTGGAGAACCTGAGTGGTGTAAGGGCTATGGTGTACGTAATACTCACAGGACTGCCGTAGCTCCAACTAAAAGTAGTGCTCTACTTATGGCTGGTGTGAGTGAAGGTATTAACCCTGATCCTGGTATGACATTTACACAGCTTACACCTGCAGGGGAGGTAGACCGTGCTAATCCTATCCTCTTAGCTATTATGAAGGAACGAGGTGTGTATGATAAGAAGCATATGAAGGAGCTTACTGATGCTCAAGGAAGTGTACAGAATGTCGATTGGTTAACTGACCATGAAAAGCAAGTGTTTAAAACAGCTTTCGAGATTGATCAGAGAGCTATTATTCGTCTAGCTGCTGCACGACAGCGATATATTTGTCAAGGGCAGAGTCTTAATTTGTTCTTCAGTGCAGATGAAGAAGAGGAGTATATCGCAGAGGTTCATGCGGAAGCGTTTAGGAATCCTATGATTACAAGTTTGTACTATTGCTACAGCAAGGCTGGCGTTACAGCATCTAAAGGCGAATGTGGAGCATGTCAATGAACAACCGTAACAACTACGATTCATGGGAATGGAAGCTCATCGAAATGCGCGTAAGAGAGTTAATCCTACAAGGCTGCTCTAACAAAGAAGCTTGGAGGATTGCTGAAGAGGAGTATGAAGATTCTTTGGAAGATAGTGAAGAAGAATTTTAAGTAAATGTGTTGACAGCAACGTATGTAGTAAGTAATATTATGTACATCGTACAACATACGTTGCAACTAACTAAGGAGAAGAGAAATGTTCTTACCTGTAGATGGAAATCTTGACACCAGTATTGAGGGGTTTATATACACAAATAGGGAGCAATGCACCGAGTATGTAATCTTGTATGACAAAACCATCGAGATTCAAGATAGCAGTGAATGCAAATGTTGTATATACATAGAAGACATCCCAAAGCTAATCAAGGCTCTCGAAGCTGCCTACAAACATCAGAAAGGAAAGGAAGTGGTATGAAAGTTGAACAGAAGGAGAAGGGATTCAACCCAGTAGTTATCACTCTGGAATCCCAAGAGGAAGTTAATCTTATTGCAGGATTGTTGGGTGCTACCACGGAAACTATTGCTGGAAGATATGGTTGTAACAACTGTTTTGAGATGTACGATGTACTTAGTAATTTCTCAACAAATTCAGGGCCAAGCAAAGTGAGTATTGCTTAAGTGAAGAATTAACAACTGTAGTTAACAAATTAACACAGTAAGATTTTTATACAACAAAGGAATGACAAAATGACTAAAGTAGTAAACATTGATAATGCAATTGTAGACACAGAGAAGTTTCGTAGTTACAATGATCGTGCTCAACAAATTCTTGAAGAGATTGAACTTCTTCAAGATGACTTTAAAGAGTTGGTAGCAACTATTGCTAAAGAAACAAAGCTAGAGAAGAAGGAGGTAAGTGGTTATTTCAAAGCAAAAAAGAAAGCCAAAATCAAGGAAGCTGTAAAGAAGGGTGAGTTGTACGATGCCCTTGATGCAGTGTTGGAAGATTGATAGTTAACGAGACAAATACATAACTAAATTAACAAAGGACTAATAACATGAACGCAATTAAAATTGGAACTATCGTTGTAAAGCTACTGCCTGTTATCACTGACACCATTCGCCGGATCGAGGAACTGGACTCCTCTCCCGGCAAAGGTAGCCAAAAACTTGATCTTGCATTGAATATCATCCGTGGAATTTACGAAACAACAGACGCCAATCCAGAAGTTTCGTTCGATGACTTGGTTGCAACTATCAAGAAGGTGATTACAGCACTTGTCACTTTCTATAACAGCATTGGTGTATTTGTTAAGAACCTGAAACAAGACGCGGCGTAAGTGTAACAAAAAAGGGCATGCTCCGCAAGGAGACATGCCCAATATTGCTCTACCACGAGCATTAAGAAGGCTTGTGGGTTGCTGAAAGCAACAATCCACGAGCATAATAAAGACAGTGCTGTGGTGAACACTGAACGCAAGAGAGTGAAACACATCAGAGAGATTTCAGATGCACCTCAATTAAACCACACATCTTGCAAACAATGCAACACCCTCGATCCTGCCCATCTCTTCTTTGAGGAGGTCGGCGGGATTTTTGTTCTCAGCCTTTGTAGATGTCTCCGTCAAATTTATTGTCAGGAGCTTCATTGACAGATGGCAATTGTTTTGTTGCTTTGGCATCTGTAGACTTTTGCATAGACTCGGCAGGCTTGACTGCTGGCAAAATTCCAGCTCTTTTGCTTGTAGTGTTGTGTACAACAAACTGGACAGCAGAAACAATCCCGAGAGCAATAGTTGTAGCTTCCTCGGTTGACAGTTGAACGTTAACAAGATTAAAATCTCCAGCCAATTTAACAAGGGCTACAAGGAATGGTACAAGTAATGTTGCAGCGTTTCCTCCATCTTTCCATTGTTCTGCGTTCGCAAGCTCATTGCCTTTGCGAAAGAGTGATAACATATCTAATAATCTATTCAACATTGTTGTTTTCCTTGTACAGTATTTTCTTTGCTAATTCGTAGTACTTCTGCCTATCTTCCCAACCGTTAGGTAGGCCAGTTGTTTTGTTTCTTCCATTAATTCGGATGCTTATCTTCAGGAAATCACCCTCGTCTGCAAGGGTGTTAAGTCCTTTTAGCTGCCAGAACCAAGCAGCACTTCTGCAAGCATTCTCAGGTTGTTCTAACAGTTCGGGGTGTTCTACACAATCCACACCTGAAGACATCATGAACGAGATGTAATTGAACTTACCTGTCAGTTGGATGAGTCCGCGCCCTTTGTACTTAAGGCCATCCCCTTGTTTCGTATTTCCAAGATCAAGACGCATCTCGTAAGCTCTACCAGATGCTATCTCCTTCACATATTTAAGCTCCCCACTCTCATGTGCTATTTGTGCTAAGAAAGCTGCTTGTCTAGCTGGAGTGTTGATGCTATATTCTTCCATTGCTTTGTTGAGATAAGGAAGAAAGATTTCTGCCCTAGAGCCAGCGTTGGGCATTATCTTCCTAAGCTGCTCTAAGGAAATGTCCATGATTAACTCAACCCCTTGAGAAACTTATCGAGAATCTTGCCAAACAAACTAATAGCTCTATCACTGAATCTCCCTGATATGCCACCAAGAGCTACAGCCGCTAATTCTGGCAACCCTACAGCTTCACACAGCAAAAACACTATAATTGCTGCAAAAGCTGCTGTTACAATCTCGATAAGAAGATCAGTAAGTTTCCACTTCCTTCCTGTCTTCAGCTTATTCAAATACGACACAACTCCTCCAAATATAGCTAGCAACACTACACATAAATATGTAACCCATGTAAAATGTTCTGGATTCTTGTCCAGCATATTGTTATTCCTTTTTATTTGTTATGTATTGAAGCGAATAACCAAGCTCTAAAGCTTTCTGTACTACACCGCTTGGCGTAACCTTACCCCCTAAATCTAGTCCTGATAACCTCCTCATAGCGATTGTAAACTCACTGCATTGCCAGAGATTGTCAGTACCAACTTCCAACATATTAAGCTGACCCTCTATAGCCTGCAGTTTAGAATATTCTCCCACCCCCACCCATTTCAAGCCGTATTCCAACTCTGCATCAGTCATTGGCTTATCTGGAGTTTGAATAAGATAGAATCCTTCATCTGCTAGATTTGACAGAGGGAAGATTCTTACTTTCGGCTCTACTGATTCGATAACAAACACCCTACCAGCTACAACCCAAGCTACACAGATGTGGCTATATTCAGATTCTGTAAACACTCTTACAGCCTGCACTTGTAAGTCATACAGGCTGCTCCAAGCCTTGTGTGTTAGAGCCACTAGATCACCAGACTTAATTTGACTCCTTGCTTCTACGTACGTAGTCATCATTTTCTCTCAAAGTACTTACCTATCTTCTTAATTACTGTGACAGCTAGAATAAACAGTCCGAGCACTTTTACTCCACCTTCATCTTTCTTCTTTGGTTCTGGCTTTGGAGGATTTACAGGTGCTGGTGGAACAACCGGAGGAACTATAGGTGGTGTAGGAATCGGCTGAACATTTGTGTCAGGAACTGGAGGCACAGGTGTAGGAATAGGATCAGATTTTATAGGAGTTGGCTTAGGTTGTGTTAAGTCTTTTCCTACACGTTCTATTCCATTGAATCCTTGGATGGCCCATAGATCAATTACATCTACTACAGCAACCCCTGCAAGACATAGGAAGAATCCATTATCACCCCAATCCTTGCCCCAAGAGTTCTGAACAATCCAGCACAATCTTCCATACTTATCTTTCGTATATCCGACAATAAGCATTTCATGATTGCCCCAATAAGGGTTAGTTGTTGGGTTGACAAATGTGTAAACCTCGTCTTTAGGTAGGTCACGAAGTTTTTCACCAATCCTTAGTCCTAACGCAACGGGCCATCCTTTAGCAAGAGCGTATTTAATCCTGTAGATCACTTCCTCAGTGCTTGAGAATCTTCCATCAATCTCTTTTAGAGCAATACGAGAATACTTGTCTATCTTAAAGTTTTTAGCATCATCATAAGCCTCTTGAGGAGGCTCATCGTTTACTTTAGAGAGAATATATGGATAAACTTTCTCTCGTGCTACACCAAAGGTTTTAGCAGCTTTAAGAGCCATTCTCGCTGTGCTACCACCATCTACCAAAGGGGTGTTAGGGGATAGCAGCTTTCTAGATGTAGCATAGTTAAATAGGATTGATAAATCCTTATCATCTACAGCGTCGGTGTCTTGGAATAAGCCTGCTGAAATTAAGAACATCTCGCAAGCTTTAACTCCAATACTGGCTGCTGTGCAAGAACCTAGAGAAAGTTGATCTTCCCTGATTCCTGCATACTCACGCATATCAACTTCTTCTGGTAGAATGCTATCCTCTGTCTCCAAGATAAAGTCTCTTGGGTCTTGAGGATCAGGTTGTAGTTTAGCTAGGTAGATGTTCTTATCCATTATTATTCCTTTTAATTTATTACAGATTGTTTGCTTGTACGAACAACAACCTAATATCTTCATCGGACAAGCCTAGAGCTGCTCCAATAGTTTTTATAAGAGGCTCATCACGTTGGAAGGTGAGAGATTCTTTCCAGTAGATTTCAGCAGTGCGTCTCTGTACCTCATCAGGAATAGCAGCAATAACTTGGGGGACTAAATCGATAAGACGTGCCCCGTCTTTCTCGTTTAGCATGAGAGCTAACATTGCCTGCCTACGAGTGACAAACTCTGGGTAATCAGGTATTGCGTCGCCCGGAGTATCGTCCTCTTCTGAGGGAGGAACCCAACCTTCTGGTACTTCAAATATTTGAGACTGACCTATTACGTCGAATTGCATTTCAAGATTGCCGTCTATAAGGTAGCGATCAGATAGCACCTCTACTGTTTGGAATGGCCCAAACGTATCGTGTAAAGTTCCTATTACTTTCATGCTGCTGCCTCCACTCTGCAAAGGGTAATACCTGTAGAACTACTGACGGTGTTTATTAACCATGTTTCATTGCTTGCACCGGATGCACCAGAACTTCCGTTAGCCGCTATAAATGGTGGAACATGCATTGTAGATATGCTTGCTGAGTTAGCAACAAGACTCTCCACTTGCCCAACTGTGGTTGATGTACCTACGGTGTATAACGTATTACCTCCGATTATGTTTTGATATGACCTGACATTCCATAAATCAGGTACGCTTGCTGGAACAATGGACGATGCCATTGACTGCACCAGAGAAGTCAGTGAAGGTGATGTACCGGAAGAATCAATGTTAATAACAACACCAACAGTGCTGGCAGCAAGAAAGAAAGTACATATTGAACCGGATAATCCTATTGCAGAAATTCCCGCTCCCGCGGACACGTTATTCTTAACCGCTTGTGTTAACTCTGTCCCTGCAGAGGCTGTACCAGATGTATCTATCAGGTGATTTATACCTACAGTAGAACTACCACCTGTGTACACTACACAAAGCTTTGTATTACTAACTGCAATAGTATCGAACGTACTAACAGCATTGGCTGGAGTTACAGCACTGCTTAACGTAGCTACGCTAATTGCTGCTACAGTACCTGACACAGATACAATTGCACCTTTAAACGAGGTGTTCAAGTGAAATACAGCGATGTTCCCAGACCCCATTGCTTGGGATCGGTAATTACTTGCTGATGTAGATGTAGTCGCTTCCGTTCCAGCAGACAGGGTTGATCCACTAACTGTCCAAGGCTTGGCATACAAAGTGGATGAAGTTAACTCGATTGCAAGGACAACACTAGAACTCATTGTGTAAATCGTAGGCGAAGAGTTTACACCACTAGCACTTGTAGCAGATTGTTCAGAACCGATAGTAGGTGTAGTCCCGGAGATACTAATTGCTCTAATGGCAGATGTTGTTGTATCCCTACCATAAGCCACTACAAACGAGCTACCTACTGCTTTCAGTTGTCCCATCCCTGCAAAGTTGCCAGCCAGTGTTGCAGTACCCTTAGTACCACTGTTTACAGTAATACCTGTAGTGGCATCAATTGACAACGTAACTGCTTCCATTGCAGTTGTTGAGTTGAACGACACCACCAACACCTGATTTGTTGCTGACAATATGGCTGCAAAAGGTGTACCAGTGGTAATACCTGTACGGACTGTTGCAACACTGCCCCACGATGCCGTACTTGCATCGAACACCACTGCATAAAGATTAGTGCTACTGAATACCAAGCATGTACGATTAGAGTCAATTACCACACGCTTAATAGCAGTACTTGTATTAGTAACAGAGGTATTTACAAGCTGTGCAGTAATACCAACCTTCTCCAAGTTACTAATAATCCAAGTACCTGCAGCAGTGCTCTTACCTGATAAGCTAACTACAGCAACCTTTCCGGGCCTAATCCAACCAAGTTGTGTGCCTGATGCATTCTTGATACCGTAATCGTAATTACCTGCATTGTGAACCACAAACAAACCTGCACCAAGATCGCAGGTGGTAGCATCAGGTAGAGTTACATACCAACCGGGAGCAGAAGGGGTGACTGTTTGTGCACCAGCACTTGATGCAACAAGGGTGAGATTACCTGTCGCAGAGGTGCTACCATTGTCCCCTCTGTTGGGGACAGGATAACCCCATGTTGTATTATCTAGCGAAGGATCAGTAGTGCTTACACCGGCAACTTTACAACGATATGTCTTGAAGTTGATCGGACTGTAAACGCAAGTTCCTAATGTGTAGTTTGTACCAGATACCCAAGCACTAGCGCCTGACCCTGAAGCAGCAGCCGCAGCACTAGCAGCAGCAGCAGAAGCTGATGCAGCAGCGTTTGTAGCTGCAGTTGACGCTGTAGTTTGTTTTGTGCTAACATCTGCAGCAAGAGCATTTGCTTCAGTAACGAACGTAGGCAAAGCAGCTACAAAAGCATCTGCTGTAGTTGCAAATGCTGCTGGAGTTTGTGACCGTTGTGGTGCTGACGGTAGAGTTGTAATTGTCATATATTATCCTTAAACCAATCCTTCTAAATCTAACGAACACACTGAGAGGCCATCCATGTATCCAATATCTATGTCAAAATTCTTATAGAAGCCGTAGACAATTGTCGGCTCGAAGCCATCTCCAACTTCTCCTATATACACAACAGGGGTTGCGCGGTAGGAAGCAAGCATGTTTGCTAAGAAAGCTACTGTGGTTGTTTCACAATAGATTGTGAAACTGGCTCTCTTTGCATAAGCACGTTCTGTGATCGTGAAGTTACCGAAGTTATCTCTAGTCTTAACAGAATAGTCTTGAATACCTATCTTGGCATTTACTTGTGTAGCTCCAATATCTCTTGACAAACCTGCTGTAGCAACACCACACAATGCCGTACCACCTGTGTTGTAGACGATGATATTGATTGTAGCGTTAGCGTAGAGAGGTAATCCTGTTACAGCAAAGTCAGTCTTATAAATGATTGTCTCAAAAAAGTATGAGTACCAATCAGAAACACCATCGTTGTTAATCCCATCTAACAACTGGTCGTAAACAACACCATCTGTAGCGTCACGAATGAGAATCCTCGCTCCTTGACCTTGAATGTTTAACAGCGTTACAGTGTCGATGGCAGAGCTTAACTTAATAGCTACCATTACTGCATCAGCGTTGGAAGTTTGAGATTGAACACTTGTGTCAAACATCTTCCAACGATTCGTATTGCCGTAATCAAGCCAGTAAGTAGGGTTATCTGCAGGAGTTTTGTTAAGATTGGGGCCAGCTACAGCAGTATGAACACCGGATTGAGTCCCAGATGTGTTGATTGCTCCTGAACCATCCGCTATACTGGAGATACAAAACGAGTTAGTAAACAGGTTAGTTGTTGACACATAGTATGTAGTCCCTGCTGTAATACCTGTAGGTAGAGCACCTGTCGTACTAAACTGAATAGGTGTTCCGGCAGAGAATCCGTGTGCTGTCCAGCTTACTACCCCCGGAGATGCAATAGATATTGTTACTGTTGAACTATGACCTTGTAAGGATTGATAAATTTTATGAGTACCACTCCCCGGACTACCAACCACCATAACAAAATCACCAGTGTTGTATACTCTTGTGCTGCTATATGCTGTATAGTCATTCTCAGCTACGTTACTAATCATTCCAGAAGTATTCACATCAGCAGCACGAGTAGCACTGCTAGAAGTAGTGGTGATATAACTTGTAGCTGCACTACCAGTTTCGAGTTGCATTCCCCAAGCATAAAACGAGCCTGATGAGGTTCCATCATTATTACGGATAGAGATTGTAGCTGTCGTACTGGTAGAGGTGAAAGCTAGATATAATCTATACCAACCTAGCGTTCCTATTTGCTCAATTGTTGCGGTACCTGACCCACTAGTAATAGTAGCTGTCTCTGTAGATAAATCATAATCTGCTTGTACACCACTCACAGTATCTAATACTCTTATTTTAGAAGAAGCATTAGCTTTTGCATATAAAGAATCTATGTAAGCAACACCATTACTTACTGTTACAGACTGTGAAATACCCCCTGTTGCTGCACTGACTGTAATCATATCAGCAGTTGCATTACCATCTGGTGCAGTAGTAGCATTAGCTGTAACACTACAATTTGTTTTAGTCCATGCTGCGTTATCGGCTTGTTCGCTGTACAATAACAAGTTTGTAGCAGCAGATTCTTCAAGTAATCCTATGGGAATCAATGTTGTAGGGTCGTAACTAAATCTAGGAGTGTCTGTTGTAGCAGTTTGTAATACTCCAGATTTATCGTAATATTTAGCAGAGCTTGCTCTTGTGAAAGAGCCTGCGTCTGATACTGTAAGTGGTCTAATGATCTTCAATAGTATCACCTCTTTCAAAAGAAAATAGGGAGAGCTTTTTGCTCTCCCTTTTTATTTACGCATCTACATCTCTAGTTTCAGGCATACCATCAGTATCAAACTTCTTCAGATACTTAACGATTTCCTTAGTTTGTTGGACATTAGCCACATCACCAGAAATAATGCACTGTTTTAACTCGGCAATTGCTGCTACAACATCCGCATGACTTTGCTGAGTTTCAGAGTTCTTAAGCCTACGCATCAACTCAGCATTATCAGCGGCAGGTATGATTCGCTCACCTTCATGAATCTGCGCTACCATATCGTGAGGAACATAGTCAGTACCGACATCGAAAGAAGGTAGTTTATTCTTGTACTCATCAGAATTCATGAACGCAGATTTAATGGAATCTAGAGATTCCCCTGCATCAAGTTTTCTAGTCCAGAAGTCTACACCAGCAGCTTCACCAACTCTGCCTAAAATAGAAGAGTACAACTGTTGCACTTTAGCTTCATTGGAGTTTTGGATAGCATCTACTACAGAAGCTACAGACGCGCCTGCTGCAACCTTATCTTTCCAATGCTCTAATCCAGCATCTTCTGCATTGCGGTGCAGGGAGTCTTGGTAAGCTTTAGAGATAGCTCCTGTGGAAGAAGCATAAGCATTTCCGTTAACATTCCCAACAGCCAAGTTAAAGTTTTGCAAAGCAGCTTCGACAGATTTTACAGAGCTATCGACACCTTTTATGGCATCAATCTGCTCTTGAGCCTTGCTAACAATACCATCAAGTCGTCCAAGTTCTGCATCTCTTGTAGATTCTAAGGCTGCTACTTGTGTGTCAGATGTAGTATTTATACTATCAATTGTAGCATTAATAGCATCTATTGTCAATTGAGCAGCATCTTTCTGTCCACCTGCAGCAGTTGTTAACCCCCCTATCAAGTTGGCTGTTCTGGCCTGATCTGCTGCGTACTCTTGGAATGTAGAGAACATCTGTTCAGCAGGTTTAGCTATTACTTGTAGAGCGTCATCTAGACCTTGGAACTTCGTCAGATCGCCACCAGAGCCAGCAAATCTCATAGCAGAATCCAAAGTACCTTGAGCTTCCCTTCTACGAGCAGCCGTAAGAGCAGCAGATTCCACTTGCGTAGACTTCATAGCGTTCTTCAGAGAATCGAAGATTGAGCTAATGGCCTTCTGAGATTCTGTAGCAGCGTCTAAGGCTTTCTTCTGCAATGCAACATCAGCTTGAGCTTTATCTTTCACTGCTTTGATCTGTGCTTCGTAAGAATCCGTTACCGTCTTCTTCTGGGCTTCTACAGACCTCTGCAAGCCTTCAAACGATGAATCGAGTTCACTTACTAAGAAAGTCTCCGCACTTTGCGCTAAAGCCTTTGTAGCAGACTCTGCGGACTCTGTTACATCAGCAAATGCACTTGACAAACTCAACAACTTACCAACTAGCTTTTCACCCTCGTCACTGCCATCATCCATGCGTTGAACAAGAGCTTTAAACTCGTCTCTTGTTTTCGGCATAGTTAGGTTCATAGCGTCGAACTCTCTGCTAAGGATTTTGGTCTGTGCTGCAGCTTTCTCTGAATCTGTGTAGAACTTATCAAAGAACGTTTCAACACCGGACTTGAGAGAATCTAAACCACCAGCACCACGAATAGTAGAACGACTTAACGCACCACCATTCAACCCTGCGGAGTTCATCAGATCACGAATACTTACCAGTTGCTTGTACGTGTCTATGAGGTCTTGAGCACTTCCGTCCATCGTCGAGATGATGTCAGCAATACCGTTAGAAACATTAACCGTCGCATTGTTGAAGTCAGCACCTGTCAGGTTGCTTACCATCTTCATGATTTGCTTATCAGCATCATTTGCAGCACGAGTGTAAGTCTCATGAGCCACAATACTGTCACGGATAATCTCAGTCTCTACATCTCCTTGCTTGTTAGCGATACCTGTGTAGTTCACAGCAGTGATGTTCAGCTTTTCAAGAGCATACTGTGCAGTGTCCACACCGTTAGCTACACGAATAAGCGTCTGGAATGCACCTTCACCAACCTTAGAGAATTGTGCGATGCTAGGCATTGCTGCCTCTGCCATCTTATCCCCGAGTGCTCCAAATACAGATTCTAGTTGCTTCTGCACTTCTTCCCCGGATAACCCTTTCAGGCTTACTTTGAATATGCCTGCCTGATCTAGATTAACTGCCCTCACAGCATCCTTAATCACACTGCTGTTCTCGCCTAAAGCTGATGCGGATGTGAGAATACTCTGATACGTGTTAGAGATAGTCTTTACAAACTGATCTCTTAGCTCAGGTGGTAAGTCAGTGAGAATTTGCTGATTAGAAGAACTCTTTGACAATCCAAAGAATGAAGATTTCTCACTATGTACATCAGAGTAACCTCTTGCAAAGATATTGTTAGTATCCAGAATCCTACCGATTGTTTGTGGAGTCCAAACAGCAGTTTCCCAATGTTCCAGCGCATCCTTCAGAGGGCTTACCAGTTCTCTTTCAAACACGATACCCGAGTCAACCAGCTCTTTAGACGATGAACTAAATCCGAGGAATGACTTAGAGCTTCCTACACCAAGAGCACGTTGATCTGCATCTGTACCACGTAACATTGAAGTACGAGAGATAGCAGCAGACATGCCAGCAATACCGTCGTTAATACTCTTCAGGTAGTTCACCATGCTTGATGTGTAGCTCAGAGCAATGTCAGAGTTAGATTTCAAGAGTTCTAGAGACTTAGTGATAGATTCTGACTTCTTATCTTCTGCTCCGAGGACAGTGCCTGTGCCTTGAGTTGCTTGTCGTTGTTTTGCAATATCGACAGAAGCTCCGCCACCTCCTCTACCACCAACCATCAACCCTAAGCCTGCCATAATAGCTGCCATTGCAGCCATACGGAAGAATGCAGAGTAAGGATCACCGTTGGCTTGGTTAGACACGCCAGATACAGCATTAGCTTGAGCTACAGCCATCTTTGCGCCAACTTCAGTACCAGCAGATGTAACAGCACTGGTAGCTTGCTCTGTATTACCTGAGACAACCGCTGCAGTTGTTGCTTGAGTGAAGAACATCTTCTTCATGAATAGCTCAATCTCTCCAGCCAACTGCATAGCACGAAAACCTTGCTCAACTGCTTGCAATACTTGATAGCCTTTGGACTTCTCGTTAAAGAAGTTTTTAGCTGCGCCAGCCATGTTTGCATACGAAGATAGTTCAGCTTTCTCGCCATCCTTGATTGCTTTCATGTTCACAGCATCAATCTTTGCCTGATCTTTTCCAGCAAGGATTAGCCCTGCTTTACGAGCATTTTCAATCTTCTCTTGTGTTGCTTGTTGCTTCACAAATGCAGAAGTAAGCTTACCAACAGCACCTACTGCAGTACCGAATGAGGACTCTAAACTAGAAGCAAAATCGTCAGCACCTTTAGCAGCGTCATCCCACATAGTGTCGAATGACAAAGCTGTCTGTTGTACTTGACCTTTAATCTTCTCTGCTTGAGCAATTAGTTGCTCATTACCAGAAGATTTAGCAGTTGCCATCAACTTATCAGACATTTCTTGCAAAGCAGGAAGTGCATTAGCACGGATACTGTTAGCAAGGCCAGCAGCATTGAACTTAGATTCCCAATCTCCACCAGCTTTAGCAGCAAGATTGATTGTGTTGATGGAATTCTCCATCTCCCTGAATTCTGCTTTAAACTTAAAAGAGCCTGTATTAAACAGAGCAACATCTTCCTTAGCTTTAGATTCAGCAGTGAATGCATCACGAGCAGCTTTAAGGGAGTTTAGTTTTTGAGTAAGTGTTTCAAACGCATTGCCACCATCTGTACCCATATTATTGAAAGCATTAGTCACCTTCTGCTCAGTTGTAGAAATGTCGCTGTCAAGATTGCCTAAACTGACTTTCTCTAGCTGACCAAATTTTAGGGCATTAGCTTTAACAAACTCTCCACGAGCTTCCAACTCTTTGACAAGATGTTCTGTAGTAAACTTCTCGACCTCAGCGAAACGGATAGACTCTTGTTCTTTCATACGCAGTGCTTCGTCACTAGCACTTCTTTGAGCATCTTTTAGTTTATTACCTATCGATGCTTTTACAGTTTCCTTGTTCTTAGGGGCAGCAACATCGATCATATTCTGGTAAGCTTGTGCCTCCTTCCGATACATGGCAATTGCAGCCTCACCATTTCGTTGAATTTGCTCAAGTCTACCAATCTGACCAGTTTTAAATAAAGCATCGTTCTTAGATTCAACATTCTTCAGTTCATGTTTTGCTTCATTCACCTGATCTTGAATACGTTTCAACTCAGCTTCATACAAATCATTAGCTCTTGCAGCAGCACCTGGATTATTTCCAAGCTGTGAAAGAACTCCTGTGCCTGCTGCCACCTTAGAATTGTCCCTAGCTTGTTTTTCAGAAAGATCGGCAAGCTCTTTAGCTTTCTTACGGACAGCTTCAGCTTTCTTCTCTGCTTCTCCGTAGGCTTTAGTAGAATCATTCTGAGCTTGTACTAAATCACGCTCTGCCTTCAACACAGCATTAACGTTACTGAGTAGTTGAATACTAGGAGCACCAATCTGATGAGCACGATCTAATGAACGTAGCTCAGATGGAGAAAGCTCTGCTTTTAACTTATCAAGGTCTTTTTGCTTCTGTGATACATATTCTGCACCTTGAGCTTTAATCATCTCTAATTGTCTTGCTCTCAGAGACTCAGTGTAAGCATCACTAGCATTCTTACCCTTCTTCATCAACTCGATCTGTTTATCGAGACGAGTTGCCTCTTCGTCCAAAGATTTTGTAAAATCATTGATATAGTTCAAAGAGGCTTGTGCTTCTGCAGACTTACCAATCTCAGATTTCTTAGTCATGAAGTATGTAACTGCTGCACCAACGGCTAATAGAGCTGCACCTAACAAACCTAAAGACGCTTGAAAGCTGATAGCAGAAATCTTAGCCACGTCAAAAGCGGTTTTAAGAGCTACTAACCCTTCGCCAATCCCAACAATCAATCCAGCAACAAAAGATACCGTCTTAAATGTCAAAAACACTTGGACAAGAGTGGTAATAGTATCAATGTTCTTCGTAACCCATACAGCCATTTCCGCTAAAGCCATTGATATGCTCTGTACTCCAGAAATAAACTCAGGAGAGTTGAACGTTGCTTTCATATGCGTAGCAATCATTGACAGTTTGGGTGCAATGCCGTCAAATGATTGCATCAATGACGTCTTTAAGGTATTGCTAACACTCTTAAATTGGTTTTCAACAGTAAGTGCCATTGCCGCAGCACCTATTGCCGTCATACCTGCAGATTCTGCAATCTTGGATTGTAGGTCTTCAAATTCCGAAGCTGCTTCACCTGACTTTTGCCTGTACATGTCAAGCAATTCGACAAGTGTCTTTAGACCACGCTCATTCGCTAGTCTGTTAAGAGCTACTTTCTGTTCACTGGCAGTTAACTTACTCAAGCCGTCTGACAAGATCGGGAGGATTTCCGATAGCGACTTAAAGTTACCTTCTTTATCTTTCAAATCCTCGTTAACTGTAATACCAACATCTTTGAAGGTTTGAGTTACCTTTTTCCCTTCCGAAGCTAGCTCTTTATAAAAGTTCTTCAGTGATGTACCTGCAGCAGAGCCTTGAATACCTAAATTGGACAGAGCTGCGAAAGCAACACCAATATCTGTCAGTGTCACCCCATACAATTTACCTACTACAGAGCCTGATTTAAATGCTTCAGAAATGCTTTCAACAGATGACATAGAAGCTGCTGCTGTTGCTGCAATAGTATCTGCAACATGGTCAAATCCGTTAGCTGTCATACCTAAAGATGTGGACACCTGCACCAAAGTGTACGCAGATTTCTCAATTGTTGTACCACCTACAGTGGCCAAATTAAGTGCAGCATGAATACCTATTAAAGATTCTTCAGCACTCTTACCAGCTAAAATGAGCGTTTCAAAAGCTTTTGCAACTTCTTGAGGACCGTAAATACCTTTACCAAGTTCAGTGATAGCCAGCCTCATCTGATTCACACTCTCGATAGATTCGTTACCTTTAACACGAATACTCTCCAAAGTGTGTTCAACATCTTTACCGACCGATACAATTTGTTTAAAACCTGTGCCTATAGCTAAACCTGCCGCCAATGGGATCATGCTTCCGTAAGTGACCCATAGAGCACCTAAAGAGCCAGACAAGCCACGAGCTGCAGCATGTGCATCTTGCATTGCACCTGTATGAGACATAATAGCTTGTGCGCTCTTTCTGGCAGCATTAGCTGATTGGTCATAAGCAGCATTCATCTTCAAAGCTTCAGCGTGAGCATCTGCATACGCCTTAGCACGAAGATTAAACATTTCAATATCTCTCTTCTGCTCAACAGAAAGCTGAGACAATGCCTTAGTAGTAGCATTCGTGCTATCATTTACACGGATACTAATGTTTGTCATTGTGCTCATGGCAGACGAGAAAGCTTGAGCAACGACAAGGTTTTGTTGAAATACGTTGGAAAGCTTCTCAATAGAAGCAGTTAAAGAAGTGGCCCTTCTCTCTGCTTTTTCAGCAGTTTGAGAGAATCTGTTGAGGCCATCGTTAGCCTCTCTAATACCTGTAGAACGTACTTCTACGCCAAGCGTCGCTATATCTAAACTCATGCCTTACCCTTCTGTTTTTCTCTTGAACATACTCAATACATTTCTTGTTTGTTTCTCAATTGCATCTCTGTCGATTTCATCTACACTTACTTGCTTGCTGTAAGGAGGTCTTCGTTTAGGATCAGATGCTTTGCTATACTCTGAAGTGTAAGCTTCAGATAATCTACGAACCACTTGCAATTCCCACGGGGTGATGCTATCCTCTAAACCACTGCATCGTGCCCATGCTTCTATTTCTTGCCAACTGAGAGGAACTAATCCCATGCCTGTAGGCATAGCCGAGCCAGCACCATAAAAAAGACCTATCAGGTATTCGGCCCCCGGAGGAATCTCAGGAAACGGAATCTCTGATAGGTCTTCAGATGCTTCATTTAAATTGTCTTCTTCGTCGTCGGAATCTATGATAACAGTATTATCTTCTTCCTTCTTACCTTCTCGTTGCTCTCGACGACTTAGTTTGCTGCCATCAGGCGTAGCAGCGAAATATGCTATCTGCCTGACATACAAGACTAACGCATCGACTATGCCTTGATGAAATTTGCCAAGTCGCTAACGTAACTGTCTACTTGCTCTTTAATCCAACTAAATTTATCATCCGAATACATGCGACGGAATGCATCTGGATTATCCAAAGCTTCGCCATTGTAAGTAAAGTTTTCACCTCGTTGTGAACATGCTACAAGAATTTCAACACCCTCTTCTCGTGCAAGCTCTGCAGTCATCTCTTTACTCTTACGCTTCAGGCGACGATTCTGAGCAGCATTAGAAGCTGCACGATAAGCCTTAGAGCTTGTACTCCAGAGGACGATTTGGACAGGTTTTGTTTTTTCTTCATCTGCATACAGAAGCTCTCCTGTGGCAGGGTGAGTCAAGTGTAAAGTGTCAGAATCTTTTACAGCCAAAGTGTTAATGTCGAAACTCATAGTGGTAGAACCTTTCTGTTTAGTTTATAATTAAAAGAATGAATAAGCGTTTGTGCGCTTTTATGTGATATACTACTTGTGGAATTTAGGTAGGAAAGAAGGAGTTGTTAAAGCTCCTTCTTATCTTGCTATTATAGCAGCACTACTTACTTAAGTCAAATGTTGCTATCAGACAACTATGATATCATTGTCTAGCTCAAGTTCTACTTCATAGCCAGTGATGTTATCTACGCCACCAACGTTAGTTACGATGCCCATGCACTGCGCGGTAAAGTAGTTGATTTCCCCATTCTGCAGAACAATCTTCACAGAGATAGAGTTGTCAGAAGCTTCTGCAGTACGCAACGCAGTTTGACCAGCATCAGAAGTTCCCGACTTAGCCAGCTTAAGTTGCAGCGTACCATTGTCATACGAACCACGACGCTTCACAACACGACGATCTGCCAGCGGCATGTGCGTAACTTTGTTATACTTCTTACCGTAGGAGCCGATGTCAGTAACTTCGCCAACTGCAGTGAACGTGACTGCGGCAAAACCTGAAGCATCGTAGGTAGCAGGGGCAGCACCAATAGAGAACGTAGTACCAGCACTGGTAAAAGCATGAGAAACAGCCATTGTAGTTTTCCTTTTTAATTAGACGAGAATGTAGGCAACAGCGGTAGCTGCACCAGTAACAGTAACCGTACCGGCAAGATAAGCAGCGATCTTATCCAGACGTACAGCTTTAGCAGCACCTGCCGCAACGGTGATAGCATAACCACCAGACACATCCACTGTGCCACCAAGACCTTCAGGAGAAATCGTAGTAGAGCCACTACCATCAATAGTGGCAGTAAGAGAGCCACCAGTTGGGTTTTCAATAACAAGAATCTGACCACCACCACTTACGTAAGTAATCGTGTCAGAAGCACCGAGAGTAGTACGTGTAAGAGTTACGGTTCCATTTGTTCCCGTAATCGTATTAGAAGCAATAACTGCCATTTATATTTCCTTTAATAATTAATTATTAACACAACAACATCTAGCAGATGGCTGTTTGCCACTCTAATAGAATCGTTTTCATCGTTCCTGCCTATACTTGAATGTAAGAGGAATCACCCAGTAACCATCATCTCTGCTAAAACCTGTACCAACTTGAGGTGGTTGTTCAATAGAAACAGTTCCTGTCTTCGGTACTACGGGATACAAAGCTTTTACACTTGTGATAAGATCGCTTGCAGCTTTTGTTCCTACCCCTTCCGGGATACAAATGTTGATTTGCATTAACCCTGTTTCCCTCTCTGTGTCAGCATTAACTGAAGGGTTGATAGTTACAGACGCTAGAAACTTAATCTCCAAGAAAGCCTTGCCATTTGGTTTTGTAAATGGTACATTCTGCACTGAGACAGGAATTGCAGGAGACTGAGAAGCACCAAATGTAATTAACTTGCTTTCTAATTCACTGCGTATTGTCATTTGTATTTAGCTCCTGCTATAATTACACTGTTACGGATAAAGCCTTCAGGAACATTCTTAGAATGTCTGTCATACTCAATTCTATGGAGGTAGGGTACGCTCGAACAGAAAGATAGAAACCCATCTTTACCGTAGAATGTACCAAGATTAGCTACAAGACTTATGCGCCCTAAACTACCAGCACCTGTCACATCGGAATGAGGGCCAAGCTTACTATCACCGTTTTCATCTACTTTAGTGAAGACAGTGGTGTTGTACCCATTAGCAGCTACATGGAAATCGTTGATAAGATTTCCTCTTAATACAGGACAGTTGTAGATAACTGTGGAAGCTAGATCAGCAAACACTGTATAGCATTTCTGATCTATTTCCTGTTTCACCCTCTCTATATTCCTTTTTAGGCTATCTGTAAAACTTCCCATAAAGCCCTTTCTTATCTTGTAATTGTAG
>Ga0207706_10000110_pt1 | contig 87522 bp, 91 predicted proteins | sample KBSC53metaG_FD_184318 | JGI IMG/M metagenome (GOLD analysis project Ga0207706, IMG submission 184318) | Corn rhizosphere microbial communities from Kellogg Biological Station, Michigan, USA - KBS C5-3 metaG (SPAdes) (version 2) | ecosystem: Host-associated > Plants > Roots > Rhizosphere > Soil ...
GTTTGAGGAGGATGCAGCCGCGATCTGGGCCATGCAGGGCAAGACCGACGCGGCCGTTGCCGCGCTCGACCGCGCGCTCCGACGCGGCTGGGTCCACACCGGCCGGTCCGACCTTCCGCGGCTCGTCGACGAGCCGGTGTTTCGCTTGCTGCTGGGCGACCCGCGCTTTGAGGCCGTACGAGGCCGCTATGATGCATTTTACGCCAAGGAGCGGCAGGAAACGGCGCGCGCGCTGCACATCGCCACCTGAAGCTTCGCTCGACGTTTGCGTCGATAGCCTGACGCCGTCATTACCCCGCGCTGCGCTGTTCGAAAGTGAGGCACGGCATGGGTGATGAAGAACAGATCGGGCGGGTTGTCGACGAGATGTACGCGATGATCTCGGGACCCGCCGGACCGCGGGACTGGTCGCGCCAGCGCAACTGCTTCCTGCCCGAGGCGCGGCAGGTGCGCACCTTCGTCGACGAGCAGGGGCGGCCGGGGATGCTGGCGATGACGCTCGAGGAATATGAGCGCAACGTCACGCCCTTCTTCATGACCAACGCCTTCTACGAGGTCGAGACCAGCCGCCGCATCGACCTGTTCGGCAACATCGCCCATGCCTGGAGCGCCTACGAAGCGCGCACCTCGCCCGACGATGCCGACGTCGAGCGGCGCGGCATCAACTCCATCCAGCTCTTCCATCATCCCGAGCTGGGCTGGCGGATCATCCACATGATCTGGGACAACGAGAGGGAATAGTCGTCCAGGACCTCACCGCCTCCATCGCCGCCCGCTCCGCCTCATGGATGCAGGCCTGGCTCGCGCAGGACCGCGCGACGCTCGAGGACTGCCTCGCCCCCGATTATGCGCTGATCGTCTCGGCCATGCCGGGACAGCGCGTGGATCGCGCGTTGTGGCTCGAAACCTGCGACCGCTACATCTGCACCGCCTTTCGCTACCGTGACGTGCAGGTCCGCGACCTCGGCGGCGGCATCGCGATCATGTCGTCGATCGCCGACCAGCAAGCGCGCATCGGCGACGTGGACCGCTCCGGCTGCTTCTTCCTCACCGACGTCTGGCGGCTGGAGGCCGACGGCCAATGGCGCATCGCCGTCCGCTACAGCTCGCACCCGGAGGCGGCCGGGACATCGTCCGCAGCGCTCAACGGTTAGGAAGCTTCCGCCGCTCCTTCCGGCAATTTGAGCCGAGACATACGCCGCCGCCCAGCGACTTGTTTGTCAAAGGACGCTGCCGCGCCTAGCGTGCCTCCCGCGAAGGGGGGGCCTTCCATGCACTTCCATCTGCCCAAGCCGCTGCACGGCTGGCGCGAGTTCGCTGGCGAAGTCGGGATCATCGTGCTCGGCGTGCTGATCGCGCTCGGCGCGGAACAGCTGGTCGAGGCGGCGCACTGGCGCAGCGAGGCGCGAAGCTTCGGCAAGGCCGTCGACCAGGAACTCGGCCGAAACCTCGGCATTTACGATATCATTTTGCGGCAGCGGCCGTGCGTCACTCGGCGCCTCGCGGAGCTCGAACGCTTCCTGGCGGACTCGCGGATGGGCAAGCAGGACCGGCTGGCGCGGCCGATCGGCAGTCCGGAGAGATACAGCCAATATTCCAGCGTGTGGGACAACCGCGGAGCAGAGGTCACGGCCCACCTGCCGGGGGATCTCAGGAGCCGCTACGGCGAGCTCTACGACGAGTTCGCCAATAACGATCTCGTCCGCACAAGGGAGCGCGAGGTATGGCAGGACATGTCACAGTTCGACCAAGCCGAACCGCTCGATCATTCGGACCGCATGCACCTGCGCGCACTTCTGAACCGCGCCGAGTACATCAACACGATCACGACCGGTAATTACGACTTCATCTTCAAGCTGGCGCGACCGCTCGGAATCCGCCCCATTGGCGGGGAAAACCTCATCCCTCTTCCGGGCGAGGAAAGCTTCTGCAAATCGCTTCTCGCGGTTAGGCCGCCCGCCTCAACTGTGTTATAAGGGCAAATCGCACGGATTCGGCTAACGTAAGCCTGTGCGGCTGAGAGACCGACTTGCGCTCCCGCTTACTGCCAAGGGAGCCCGAAATGGACCTCAACTATCTCTATCATCGTCGCGGCAAGTCGTTGCTCATGGCCGCTCAGGCGTCGTGCGAACAGGCGCGCAACGCCCACCTCGCTCTGGCGCGCGGCTATGTTGCGCGCATCGCCGAATTGCGCCACGCACAGACCGAGGAGGCCGCATGATTCCGCCGCTGTCCGCCGAGGACGCGGCCGACGGCCTGCGCGACCAGGCGGCGTCGTGCCGCCAGCTCGCGAAGCGCGCCCGTACCGCCACCGGCGGGACAGCGCTTCGGGCGGTCGCGGACCGGTTCGAAACCGATGCCAGCCGCATGGACCCGCGCAGCCTTCGTCGCTGATGCCCCCTGCCAATTTTCCGAAAGGCCCCCAAATGAACGACAACACCATCGACGAGGTCGAGCTCGCCCGCCTCGGCATCCAGCGCGTGCAAACCGAATCCTTCACGTGGGGCGGCTACCGCTACGGCAACGCCCGCGACGCAGTCGCCGCGGCCAAGCGAGGCGACAAGAAATGAGCCGCGTCCTGTTCGTCAGCCTCGACGAGGGTCAGGTGGTCACCCGCTGCCTTGCCGAGAAGGTCGGCATCTCCGCAATCGAGCGCCTGCCCGGCGGCGGCGTCCGGCTCGTCTGCAAGAGCGGCGAGGGCGCCGGGCTGATGGCCCGCAAGCTCAAGCCGCATCTGATGGCCGACAACGTCACCAGGGAGAAGTTCCGGCCGAGCAGCCCGCTCTGGTAGGGTAAGGCTGCGACGCCCGCGGCACTACAGCCCCTCACGAAGCCGGTGCGAAAACCCCTGCCGCCATTCCGGCGATCAACAGGAAGAGCAGGGATCCGATCAGCGACCACAGGGCCGGTCCCGCCTTCGCCAGCGCCTCCGTGAGAGTCGCAACGGCGCTCATCAAGCCAGAAACCTCGCTAATCGTTCCCGCCGCGAAGCCCTCGCCGGGTTGCTTCCGCCTGGGCGTCGTCTTCTCCGACTTCTTCGCCAGGAGCGGCGCGAGGACCAGGATCACGTAAAGGATGAAGCAAACGGTCGCGAAGCGCATCGAAAGGACGGCGATTTCATTCTGCATCACAGCCTCCCCCAAGGTCAGCGGGCGTGCGGCCGCCGCCGAGCTCAGAAGCCGCGCATCGACTGTTTATCACAAGCCGGGCGCAGAATCCGCTCTCTTGCGCCTTTGGGGCGCTACCGGCGCTGGCTGGGCGCCACCTCGCGCTTCAGCATGAAGCCACGCGCCTGGAACCAGTCGTCGGCATTCCCCCGGAACAGGAAGAAGCAAACGACGATGAGGAGCACGACGCTGACCGCGATCGCCGCTTTCATCGGTGAGATGTAGAAGCTGACGATGATTCCGAGCACGCCCCACACGACGTAGAGCACCCGCGACCAGGGGAAGCCCTTGAGGAACCCGTAGGCACAGATCAAAGTGACGAGAGAGTTGAGGGCGATCCATGCCTGGTACGTCCCGAGCGACATATTCATCTGCTGGAGCGCGCTGGTCATCGCCGGGTTCGATCCCATCGTAAAGGCGCCGATCAGGCCGATTACGACGAAGACGACCAGCAGCCATGCAATGATCGTCAGTGACAGCGGACGCTTGGACATCAATTCCCCCTTCGATTGGATGTCCGCAAGCTATCAAGCGCCGGCGCGGTGGCAAGTGCCCGGGCGGGCCCGCTCCCCTACCCGTGCGCCTCCGGGTAGGCGTGGCGCGGCGGCCTTGCGACCCGCACAGTGATCCGCTTCGACTTCCAGTCGGTGATCTGCACCCGCTGGACCGAGGAGGCCGCCCTGAACGATCCGCCGAAGTGCGGGCAACCGGCGGCGTGGCCGGAGCTGTAGATGCTGCGGAGCCTCAGCTTCAGGAGGGTTGAGCTCTCCGCCGACTTCGTCAGAGTCAGCGTGTGGTTGCGCTCCTTCAGCCGGTAATTGCCGGCCACGCGCAGCTCCTTCCCGCGGCCGATGTGGGTCGCCGTGACTCCGTAGAAGGGCGCCTTGCTGTTTCCGGCCGAAGGACAGACCGACGGCCTCTTCTGCGCTTCGGCTCCGCCCGAGCCGATCGCCGCTGCGCCGGCGGCGAGGAGGATCAACGCTGCCTTCTTCATGGCCATTCCCCTGCTTTCGTGGAGCTTCGCAGATGCAGCCGCCCGCGCTCGAGAAACATCAGGGTTTGTACGGAGAGAAGAAGCTGCTGTCCTGCAGCAGTCCGGATGCAGTCGACCGTGTCAGCTTCGCGAGAGCGCGAATGCTATGCGCACCAGTTCCCGGGCCCGTCGCCGGAGTCGCGCGCAACACCGGCGTTGATCATCGCCACGCCGACGTCGAACCCGCCGACCTCGACCTTGGTCCGCGTGCTTCCGTCGGGCTCGCGCACCTCGCCGGCCGTCGCGACCTTGCCGCGGTTGAGAATGTCGGCGAGCCGGACCGCCGCCTCGATCCCGCGCGCCCGTTCGCTCGAGCAGCCCGCGCCGTCGATCCTGGGCGCCTCGATTCCGGCGATCTCGATCCGCTCGCCGGCGAAATGGATGGTGTCACCGTCGTAGACGCAATTGGGCCCGACCGCGTTGTAGCACTGGCCGAACTTCGCCGCTTGCGCCGCGGTTGCCGGGTTCTCGCGGAAGATCGTCGCGGCGCTGACTCCGACCGTGGCGGCAGTGATCGCCGCGCAGATCAGCAAGACTCCGACGACCCCGCCCCAGATTTCGCGCTCTTCCGAGGGAGGCTCTATCTTTTTCTCGACCGGCGGCGGCGACCGGCGGATGCGCGACACGGGCACGGGGTCGCGGCGAATGCGCGACGGGCGCAGCGTCGCGCCCTGGCGGTCAGGCTTCCAGTGCTTGCTCACGCGCACGCCTCTACACCGGGCAGGATTACCATGCGGTTACCTTGCGCGTATCCGATCTGCGGTCCGGATAGCCGTTAATCGCTTGAACCGCCGCCGATGCGGGGTAGGAACGTCGCCGATCCGACAAAAGGAGGACCAAATGCCCGCCGAACCGCTGCGCATGGACCTGTCGAAGATCGCGCCGGACGCCTACCGCCACTTCCTCCAGCTCGAAGGGCTGATCGGCCAGCACGTCGAGCGCAAGCTGCTCCATCTGCTGAAGCTCCGAGCTTCGCAGATCAACGGCTGCGCTTATTGCCTCGCCATGCACACGGACGAGGCGCTCCGCGACGGTGAGCCGACCGAGCGGCTGACGCTGCTCGACGCATGGAAGGAATCGACCCTCTATTCGGAGAAGGAGCGAGCGGCGCTCGGCTGGGTCGAGGAAGTCACCCTGATCGCCGACGGCGGCGCTTCGAAGGAAAGCTTCGAGGCGCTCAAAGGCCATTTTAGCGAGGAGGAGATCGGCTGGCTCACCATGGCGGCGGTGATGATCAACGCCTGGAACCGCATCGCGATCAGCAGCCGCGCCCAATACGACCGCCGAATGTTCGCCCATTCTGCGCCCGCAGAGAAGGCGGCCGAACCCGCCTGAACTCGCGGGCTGCGCCATTCGCGCAGAATGGTATATGGTCGCGCCAGTCTTAGCGGGGGGGCTCATGGCCACGGCAGTGAAGCAGCGTGCGCGCTGCATGGACGAATTTCGCGCGAGCCAGCGTTTGCTGGGTGAAGCGGCGATGGCGGCGACCCAGGCGGCGGCGCCGTTCGAGACCAAGCCAAGCGACATCGTCATCTCGCCCTACGGCAAGTGTGGCACGACGATGCTGCAGCACATGTTCCACACGCTCCGCACCCGTGGCGACATGGATTTCGACGATATCTCCCGGGTGGTGCCGTGGATCGAAATGTCGCCGGTGCTCGGCGTCGACTTGAACGCGCCGCAGCGGGCCGAGCCGCGCGGCTTCAAAAGCCATTTGGGCTACGGCCGAATCCCCAAGGGCGCGCGCTACGTCGTTTCGCTTCGCGACCCGAAGGACTCATTCTTCTCGATGTACCGCTTCATGGAGGGCTGGTTCATGGAGCCCGGCGCAGTTCCGATCGAGGACTTCTTCGAAGGCTGGGTCAGGGGCCGCGGTCCCGAAGGCGAGGGCTATTTCGACCACCTGCTCGGTTGGTGGGCGGTGCGCGACCGGCCCGACGTGCTCCTGCTCTCCTATCGCAAAGTCGTTGCCGACCCCGCCGGGCACATCCGCCGCCTCGCCGACTTCGCCGGGATTCCGCTTGATGACGAGCTGCTCGAACTTACCCTCCAGCGCGCGAGCCGCGAGTGGATGCTGGCTCACAAGGACCGCTTCGACGACGCGCTGATGCGCGGCCTGTCGGAAAGGCTGGCCGGCGTTCCGTCCGGCAGCGACAGCGCCAAGGTGCGCAACAGCGACGGCAGCCATGCCGACGAGCTCCCGCCCGCCATCGCCGAGCGCATCGATTCGCTATGGGCCGAGCGGATCGAGGCGGAGCTCGGCTACCGCGACTTCGCCGAACTCGAGGCCGCGTTGTGATCCGTCATTCGAGCACCCGGTAAACGCGAAGGATCCAGGAGACGAGATAGAGGAGATAGAGCGCGGCCAGCGCCACCTGGACTCGCCGGTTTTTGGTCCAGGCTCCGGCCGCGCAAAGGGCAAACGTGGCGGCAAGCCTGATCGGATATTCGGTGCCGAGCGAATGGAGGTAGGCTGGGCCCTTGGCGGCGGTGTCGATGAAGTCGACCGGGACGCTCAGCGCCAGCAGCGCGAAGAACCACCGCCGGCGCGAGATGAAGTAATCGCCATAGCTTTGATACTCGCCCATCTCCTCCGGGATCAGCAGGCCCGCCATCAAATAGAGGAGGAAGGCGTAGCTGAGGACGAAGACGAACAGCTCGAACGTCCACGGGCTGATCCGGATCAGGCCGAACTCGAACCACCAATAGTGGACCGACATCACGATTACGACGGCGATCCACAACAGGTGCGCGACGTAGAGCGACTTCTGCTTTGGATGTTGGGCGAAGCGCGCGACGCCGGCGAGCATTCGGGTGAGACCGAGGCCGAGCACCACGCCCATCAGCACGCGCACGTGAATGAAGATGTCCTGGTTCACCGCCTCGCCCCCGCTAAGCTGCGGACCAGCTTACAGGAGCGGAGGCCGAACGCGCTAGCGGTTCAACCTTCTCCGCCGGCGCGCGCCCGCGACTTGGAGAATAGCTGCGCTTCGCCCTTGCGCCGGATGCGCTCCGTGACCTCGGCGGTATTGTCAGCGCCTGCGGCATTGCAGCGGACATGGCAGAGGAAAAGATGGTTGAGCGCCTGCTCTTTCCCTTCAACCCCGGGCGAGGATGTTTCGATGTGCGGCGCCTTGTCGTGGCCGTGCGGCAGGTCGAAGCGGATCTCGCGGCGGCACCGCCGGCAGTTTTCGCCGTCGCGCTGGCGCAGCGCCGCCACCCGCCGCTCGAGTTGTTCGCGGCGAAACTTCCACGGAGTCACATATTTGGCGATGATCGCGCGGCTCATGCGATTTGAGATAGCCGAACTCGATCACCAAGGAGTTACGGCGCGAAAAAATCCTGTGGATGGCCGAAGCGACGACGGCACCGCTCATGGCTGATCACCCCGTCTCATAGGGACATGCCCCGATTTCCGTCCGGCTCCAGGCTTGCGAATTGGGGAGCGTCACCGGTTCTCCCCTTTCACGGTGGCGTGGGACGGCCGGGAGCCGGACGCAGGGCTCCCGGTCGGTCCCTTTCCAGCAGTCCACCATCGCGCGCGGTGTTCGTGCTGTCCCACTTTGGGACAGACCCGGCCGCATCAGGGAATCCCCTACTGGCGCCGAGTGGTTTACCATGTTGAACGCTCGTCCATCTCGGACGTTTGTTTCGTGTCCGCATCGGGCACTCGCAAAGGAGCAGCAAATGGATCGGAGCTTGCTCACTGCCGCGGCGCTGGTCGTCGCTTCTACGTTCTCCGCCTCGCCGGCCGCTGCAGAGCATGGGATTGCAATCGGAATCCCGGACGCCAAGACGTCCCATTACGTCGGATCTCCCAACCCGCCCGACATTACGGCCTGCGATGGGCGCCGCGACGGCCGCATGTCTCATCGGGATGGCAATTTCCACTGCAACGGCGATGGCTGGGCCTACGCCGACGGCCAGTGGGCGCTGTACAATAACCGAAGCTGGGAACCGTCGAGCTACAACGATTGGTGGCACGACCGCCCAGATCGCGCCTATCCGCGATGGGTCACGGAGCAGCGCATGCGTGGGACTTGCGATCCCGATCGCATGTGGTGGTCGGGTAGCGGCTGGCACTGCTGATTCGCCAGCCGGCGGGGACTACTTGCCTCTCGGGTCCGAATCGCCGGCTACCGTAGCCGACCTGGCGGCATCCGCTTTGACCTGGGCAGCGGCCCTGTTGGCCTCTTCGGCCTCACGGCGGGCCTTGGCCATCTGGTAGAGCTGATACTCGCTTGGGTGCGGGTCGGTGAGGAACATGCTGCCGACTTCCTGCCCCTTGGCGAGGCGCTTGGCCATTTCCGCGGCCGTCAGGACAGCGCCGATGATGGGGATTCCGGCGCTGAAGCAAGGCTGAGGGCCGACAGTCGCGCAGTCGGGGATCACCGTGCCCCCGGGCCGAACCGGCCGACCGGCGCCGTGGGCCTCCCGCTTCGCCTCCATCACGTCGGGGTTCAGCCGGTAACCCTGCGGACGCTGCGTGCAAATGACGATGGTTCGATTGTCTGTGCTTGGCGCCGAACATTCGCTGGATGTCGGTGTCGTACCCGCTTTCGGCGCGGGCTGAACAGCGGGCGGCTTTTGCGGCGGTGCAGTCGCCTGCGAAGGAGCATCGGCGAGCCCGATGAGCGCAACTGGCAGGACGACGAACATCGGCGCACCCTTCTCCTCGCCGTCTTGCTTTATCATGAACCGGCGCCCGCGCCGAAGTGTGACTTGGCCGTGGAGGCGTAGCGTCAGTGGTGAAACTCGCGCTGCGCCTCCTGGAACCAGCCCTTCGCGGCGATACCCAGTTCATGATGAGGGGCTGGCGGCACTTGATGCTGCGGCTGTGACCCGGGAAATGCCACGATCATGATCGAGACGGCGAGGACGCCGAGAAGTGCGATAAGGCCGAGAAACGGCACCGTCGAAAGCAGGGGACGCGGGAATTCCGGCTCAGTACGATCTCGGCCGTCGCGATGCCGCCGAAAAGTCCGCTTGCGCGCCATTGCGCCGAGATAATCCTCGGGATGCGTCCATTTGCCCGCCGGCGACTCCGTCACCCCCTGGCGCTTCATGAGCTCAAATTGAGCGCTTTTTCTTATCTTCTCAATAACCTCCGGCCGCAGCCCGGCGCTTATTTCTTGCGCGGCACCGTGAGGGTTGCGATCGTCTGGTCGCCGCACTTCACCGCGACACTTTCGACGGCCTGGCTGTTCGGGATCGTTTCGCTGACGTCCCACCAGTCGTCAGGCGCCGCGAAGCCTGTGTCGTTCTGACCGATGGTGGGCGCCAGCTCTGCAGTGGCGCCGCTGACCGTCGCCGGCAAGAGCACTGCCTTGTACCGCGAGTCCTCGCGATATGCCTTGCCGGTTACGACGACATTGCCGTCCTTGCCGCGCTTCGCGGCCCAGCTCTTCGTCTCCGAAGGCTTGAAGAAGCAATAGGCCGGTCTCGGCTTCTCCGGCGCGGACTCCTTCGCCGAAGCGTTCGTCGAAGACTCGTCAGCCCCCTGTCCGCAGGCGGACAGGCACGCAGAAGCGCAGAGAATGATGATGGATCGATGCATGCTTCCCTCCCTTTCGCCGCAGTGGAGCGAAAGGGAAGGCGCAGATCAAGATCAGGCGGCTATTTGCCGATCGGTTCGCCGCTCTGCTCTTGTTCGAACAGGTTGGCGACGACGTCTCCGTTGGCCGATAGGCGAACCTTGTCACCCTCGACCTCGGCAACCAGCCCGCGCGGGATGAAATGGTGCTCGCCCTGATGCGCGACGCCGCTGTCGGCGCGGATCAGCTTGATCCGGTCTCCCTCGACGCGATCGACCGTACCCAGATGCACGCCGTCGGCGCCGATGATTTCCATATGTTCGTGAATGTCTTCAAAGCCGCTCATGGGGTTTTCGCTCCTCTTGCTACCCCCCAACGCTTCACGCGCACAGTGGTGCACCGCGCAGCGCCCGACTACGCCTGTTTCCGGCACGTGTCATCGGGAGCGTCGGGTTGTGAGGCGCGCTGGGCGGCTCTAAGTCCGATCAATGGCAGACGTTCGCACCTCCACCATTCCCGACGCCAACACGGCGCCCGAAGCTCCACCATCGCCCACGCATGTCGCGACAAGGCGCGAGGATTATTCGCCGCCGGACTGGCTCGTGCCGGAACTCAAGCTCGATTTCGATCTCGATCCGCAGGCGACCCGAGTGCGCGCAACGCTCGAAGTGGTCCGCAACGGTGAGCACCATCGCCCGCTTCGGCTCGACGGAGACGAGCTGGAGCTCATTGCGCTGCACGTCGATGGGCGGCCCTCCGCATACCAAATGGAGAGCAAGCAGCTCGTAGTCGACATCGCCGGCGAGCGCGCGACCGTCGAAACCCAGGTGAAGATCCACCCCGCAGCCAACACCAAGCTCATGGGACTTTACGCTTCTGGGGGCATGCTCTGCACGCAATGCGAAGCGGAAGGTTTCCGGCGGATCACCTTCTTCCCCGATCGCCCCGACGTATTATCCAAATATCGCGTGCGAATGGAAGGCGACGCGCAGCGCTTTCCGGTGCTGCTGTCGAACGGCAACCGCGTTGCCGCCGGCGAGAGTCCCGGCGGGCGCCATTGGGCCGAGTGGGAGGATCCCTTCCCCAAGCCCTGTTATCTGTTCGCTCTCGTCGCCGGCGACCTCAAGGCCAACCGCGAGAGCTTCACAACGATGAGCGGCCGCACCGTCGATCTCGCGATCTGGGTGCGCGAGGCGGACCTGCCGAAGACGCAACATGCGATGGACAGCCTCAAGCTCGCCATGGCCTGGGACGAGAAGGTCTACGGCCGGGAGTATGATCTCGACCAGTTCAACATCGTCGCGGTCAGCGACTTCAACATGGGGGCGATGGAGAACAAGAGCCTCAACATCTTCAACTCGGCCTATGTGCTCGCGGACCAGGAGACGGCGACCGACGCGGACTTCGACAATATCGCCCGGGTCGTCGCACACGAATATTTCCACAATTGGTCGGGCGATCGGGTCACCTGCCGCGACTGGTTCCAGCTGAGCCTCAAGGAAGGCTTTACGGTGTTCCGCGACCAGAGCTTCGGCGCCGACATCGGCAGCGCCGCGGTCAAGCGGATCGAGGATGTGCGCGTGCTTCGCGCCGTCCAGTTCCCGGAGGACCAGGGACCGCTAGCCCATCCAGTCCGGCCCGATTCCTACATCGAGATTTCGAACTTCTACACAGCCACGGTCTATAACAAGGGCGCCGAGGTCATCCGCATGTTCCACACGGTGCTAGGAGCGGAGAAGTTCCGCGCGGGCACCGATCTCTATTTCGACCGCAACGACGGCAAGGCCGCCACCTGCGACGACTTCGTGGCGGCGCTCGAGGACGGAAGCGGAGTCGATCTCGGCCCGCTGAAGATCTGGTACTCGCAAGCGGGCACGCCCAAGGTGAACGCCCGGCTCGAGCACGACCAGCAGGCGAACAGGGCCACGCTGCATCTCAAGCAGCATGTCGACCCGACGCCCGGGCAGCCGCTCAAGCAGCCGATGGCGATTCCGCTCCGCACGGCGCTGATCGGAAGCGAAAGCGGTCACGAGATCTGCCCGGAGCGACTGATCATGCTCGACCAGCCGAGCCAGAGCATCAGGTTCGAGAATGTCACTGAGCCGCCGCTGCTCTCGATCAACCGCAACTTCTCCGCGCCGGTGATCGTCGAGGCCGAGCGCGGCGCGGACGAACTGGAGCGCCTGGCGCAGGCCGACACCGACCCGTTCGCCCGTTACGAGGCGATCCAGGAGTTGATGATGCGCGCGCTCCTCGGTGCCGCGCGCGGACAGGAGCTGGATGCGGAGCCCGTGATCAGGGCTGTTGGAGCGACGCTCAAGTCCAATTCGCTCGACCAGGCATTCAAGGCGGAAGCGATTCTCTTACCGAGCGAGAGCCTGGTTGCAGACCGCCTGGACGTCGTGGACCCCGACGCAATTCACGATGCGCGCGAGAAGCTCCGTACCGCGATCGGCAGAGCACTGGGCGGCGAGTTGATGGCTGCGCATCGAAGCGACGGTGCCTCGGGCGGCGACCTCAGTTCCCGAGCCAAGGGGATCCGCAGGCTGCGCAGCGTTTCGCTCGGGCTGATCGCCGCCGCCGAGGAAAGCGAAGCAGCGAAATTGGCGAAGGATCAATATGACGGCGCGGACAACATGACCGACCGCGAAGGAGCGCTTCGGGTCCTCGTGTCGCTCGACGCTCCCGAACGGGAAGCGGCCCTCGACGCATTCTACGGCCGCTTCCACGAGGACGCGCTCGTCCTCGACAAATGGTTTGCCCTGCAGGCGCTGTCACAGCGCGCGGACACCGTGGACCAAGTTCTCGGGCTCGCGAAACATCCGGATTTCACGATGACCAATCCCAACCGACTTCGCTCGCTGGCGGGAACCTTCGCTGCCAACCACTGGGCGTTTCACTCCGCCGACGGACGCGGCTACGCGTTCCTCGCGGACATGATCATCACCTCGGATAAGCTCAATCCGCAGATCGCAGCGCGAATGGTTCCACCGCTCGGCCGCTGGCGCCGGTTCGAGCCAAATCGTGCGGCGATGATGCGCTCAGCCCTCGAACGGATTGCAGCGACCCCGGGCCTATCGAAGGACGTCTACGAGCAGGTCACCAAGTCGCTGGCTTAGCTCAGCCGCCGATCCACTGCGCAACTTGCTGCGCGACCTGGTTCGCGGCGCGGTTGAGCGCGGGCCCGACGCTCGGCCCGGTGCCGTCCGCGGCAACCGTGGCCTCGAAACGGCGCGTCTGCACCGTCCCGCCGGGCCCGGCGAGACTCCCGTTATAGGCAACGATCGCCTGCCCCGTGGAAGCGTCATAACCGAACCGCTCCAGCTCACCGTGCAAGGTCACGCCGGGATCGAGCCCGCTCTGGTTCGGGTCGAGCACGACGCGGTTGGTCGTTCTCCTGACCGTTTCCTCAAGCAGGTTTTGGAACAGCTTGTCCGGCGTATCGACCCACTGGAGGTTGGTCACATACTGGACGTCGGTCGGCGTGAGCTGCACCGGTACGCGGACGGTCCTCAGCACATTTTCGATCAATGGCGTTTCGATCGTCACCGTCTGTCCCGCGGCCGCGCTCCGCACGATATTTCCGGGATCGGCGGCCTCAGGAGTCAGCGTCTGGAGCGTGATCGGCGGCTTGCTTCCGCCGCCCATCAGGCTGCTCAGCGAGCAGCCGGCGAGGGCGAGGGCGGCAAGGGCGGGAGCGAGATTACGCAGCGGCTTCATTGGCGTTTCCCAGGCTTGTAGTCCGGCAGCTTCTGCGGCCCCAGCGTGCCGCCGATCCCCTGACGATTGATGCGATCCGAAACCTGCTGGAGCGACTGCGTCAGTTCGCGCAGATCGTGCACGAGCCGATTGGCCTCGGGCAGGGTCGACTTGCTGAAGCTCTGGACGCCTGGCCGCGCGTCGCCGACCATTCCATTGAGATTGTCCGCCGCCTGCCGCGCCGCGATGATTGCCTGATTGAGGTTTGTCACAGCCTCACGGCCCTGGCCGTTCACGATGTTGTTCGCGTTGTTCGACAGCGCCGCAATATTGTTCGCGGCAATCGCGGCGTTGTGCGCGGCCACCCGGGCTTCCTGGAGAGTCGCCGCCATCTCCGGTGCGTTCTTGCGGATCGTCCCCGTCGTTGCGTCGATATTCTCGAGGATGTCCGAGATCGCGTTCTGGTTCTTGTCGTTGAGCAGCTCCGTCAGCCGCTCCGTCAACGTTTGAATGCGGGCGAGCAACTCAGGAGCGCTGTTGAGCAATGCGCTGAGCCCGCTCGCACTGGCGGGGATAACCGGGCAGCCTTGCGGCCCCATCTGAGTGATCGGCGGCCTGCCGCGCTCGGCGCCATTCAGCTGGATTTCATTTGCGCCAGCGAGGCTGATGCTGTGGATTTCGGCGGTCGTTCCCTGCAGAACCGGGGTCTGCTGGTCGACATCGATACGCACCCACACAAACTCGGGGCGATTGGGCAGAAGCGAAATCTTGCTGACCTGGCCCACGGGAACGCCGGAAAAGCTGACGTTCGATCCCTTGGCGATGCCGCCAACCGCCGGGAAGTAGATGTCAAAGCATTTGGTCGACTTGCCCGAGAGGCCCGCAAGCCAGACGATGAAGAGCAATGTGCCGATGAGGAGCGCGACGGTTACAGCGCCTACCATCACGTAATTGGACCGCGTTTCCATTAAGCCGTGACCTCATGCTCATAGCTTGCGGCCGCAGCTCGCCCCCGCGGTCCATTAAAATACTCTTGTATCCAAGGATGATCCAAAGCCAATAGTTGCGGTATCGTTCCGACCGCAACCACCTTCCTGTCAGCAAGAACGGCGATGCGGTCGCAGATCGCATGCAGCGTATCGAGATCGTGAGTGATCAGGAAAACCGTAAGGTCGAGTCGCTTCTGAAGCGACTTGATCAGCTCGTCGAACGCGGCGGCTGCGATCGGGTCGAGACCGGCGGTCGGCTCGTCGAGGAACAGGAGCTCGGGATCGAGCGCCAACGCCCGCGCCAGGCCGGCGCGCTTCACCATGCCGCCCGAAAGCTCCGACGGAAATTTCGGTCCCGCATCCGCCGGCAGCCCACCCATCGCGATCTTGTAGGACGCGATTTCGTCGAGCAGGGGCGGCTTGAGGTACGGAAAGTATTCGCGGATCGGCACCTCCACATTCTCGGCTACGGTCAATGTCGAGAACAGCGCTCCGTTCTGGAACAGAATTCCCCAGCGCCGGCGAATGTTCTTCGCCTCGTCCTCGTCGCGGCCGATCATATTCTCGCCGAGCACGTCGATATGGCCCGTATCCGGCGTCTGGAGGCCAATAATCGATCGAAGGAGCACGGATTTACCGGTGCCGGACCCGCCGACAACGCCAATGATCTCGCCGCGACAGACGGTCAGGTCGAGATCCTCATGGATCACCTGCTCGCCAAAGCTGTTGCGCAGCCCGCGCACTTCGATGATCGGCTTGCACCCCTCCGGCACGGTCTTTGGGTCAAGGTCTTCCGGAACGACCGTCATATCCACCCGATGTTCGAGAAGAAGACGGCGAAGACTGCGTCGAGCACGATGACCATGAAGATCGACTGGACGACCGCAGTCGTCGTGCGTGTGCCGACCTCCTCGCTGTTGCCCTCGACCAGCATGCCCTGGAAACAACCGGCGAGAGCGATGATGAACCCGAACACCGGCGCCTTGATCAATCCGACCCAAAGGTCGGTGAGCGGAATGACTTCCTGCAGCCGCTGGATGTAGGTGATCGGGGGAATTTCGAGCGACAGCCAGACGAACACGCCGCCGCCGAGCAGCGCCATCAGCATCGCCCAAAACGACAATAACGGCATCATCACCACAGCGGAAATGATGCGCGGGATGACCAGCGCCTCGATCGGCGACACGCCGATCGTCCGCATGGCGTCGATTTCCTCGGTGATCTTCATCGTCCCGAGCTGGGCCGCGAAGGCAGAGCCCGATCGGCCTGCGACCATGATCGCCGTCATCAGCGTCCCAAGCTCGCGAGCGGTAATTCGGCCAATCAGGTTGATGGTGTAGACCTGCGCGCCGAACTGGGCGAGCTGAACCGAGCCCTGCTGCGCGATCACGATTCCGATGAGGAAGCTCATCAGCCCGATGATCCCGAGCGCGCGAACGCCCACCACGTCGAACCGCTGGATTACGGCGTTGACCCGGAAACGCTTCGGACGGCGGATCACGTTCGCGAAGGAAATCAATGTCGAGCCGAAGAACCCGAGCAGACCCACGAGAGTGCTCCCGGTTTCCGCCACCCATTCGCCGAGCTCGCGCAGTCCCCGCGTGAATCCCCCCGGTTCCTCGGGAAGGACGCGCGCCGGCTTGTCGAACTCGCCGACCTGTTTCAGCAAGCTGACTTCGTCCCGGCTCGCGCCGATCACCTTGGCGCCGCGGTCCCGGACCGCGCGGTAGACGAGCCAGGCCCCGACCGTGTCCATTCGGTTGATCTCGGACAAATCGATCGTCAGCGGATCCGGAAGGGCGGCGATCTCGCGCTCGGTCGTCGCAGCACGCGTGATCGTCAGCGCACCGGCAACGCGGTACAGCGAACCGTGCGGGTGTTCCCCCTGGTGACCCTCGAGCTCGGCCATTCGCCTCAAGTGATGCGCGATTAACGCTTGCGCGGCAAGTCGGGCGATAACCAGCCCCTTTCCTGCCCTTTCGCCCCTCTCTATGCCGCGGCCATGGCCAGTGACCCGCCCCTGCTGTTCGTGCCCGTTGGGACCAACGCCGCTCGGCCATTCGGAATGGACGCGCGCGACCGCGCCTGCCGCCTTGCGACCAATGCGGGACTCGAATGCGCCGAGGCGCCAGTTGATGGACAAGCCGTGTTGCTTGCAAGCCTCCGCTACGCTTGGGACCCGGCGTGGCTGAAAGCGATGCGAGCGCGGCCGGGAACGACGCTGACCCTCGGCGGTGAACCGGTCATGGTGCATGTTGCGGAAGGCGCGAATCCCGCAGCAGCGGCCGCTGGCCTGGAAGATCACCAGCCAATCGAGGGTTACGAGCTGCTTCCCGCCGAAACCGCGGAGCTCAGCTATGCCGAGCTGAGGAAGCGGGAGCGGCCGTTCGTCATGCCACTCGAGGCCGAGGACCCGGAGCCGGTCGAGCGAGCCGCCTATGACGCGGCGTACAAAGGCGTGACGGACGCGTTGACGCTTTACCTGTGGAGAAAGCCCGCCTTCTACCTGACCCGCTGGGCTGCTCGGGCGGGGCTTGCACCCAACGCCGTGACGCTCGTCGGCGCGATCCTCTGCGCGTTGGCCTTCGTCCTTTTCTGGAGGGGCGATTATTGGCTCGGCATCCTGTCGGGCTTTGTTTTCATGGTGCTCGACACCGTCGACGGGAAGCTGGCGCGAGTGACCGGAGCCTCATCGAAGTGGGGCGAAGTGTTCGACCACGGTATCGACCTTGTCCATCCGCCATTCTGGTACTGGGCCTGGGAGCACGGCCTCACCACCTATGGGCGGCCGCTCGAGCCCGTCCTTGCGACGATGGTGCTGTGGACGATAATCGGCGGCTATGTCGCGCAGCGGATCATCGAAGGGATTTTCATCAAGCGCCTCAAGATGGAGATTCACGTCTGGCGTCCGATCGACAGCAAGTTCCGCCTGATCACCGCGCGCCGCAATCCCAACATGGTGATCCTGGTCGGATCCCTGCTCTTCAGGCGGCCTGACGAAGGGCTCAAGCTCGTCGCCTTGTGGACCCTTGCAAGCCTCATCTTCCACGCAGTCCGGCTCGCCCAGGCGACCGAGCGTTCGGCCCGCGGCGAAAGGCTCGCCTCCTGGCTCGAGGCATGAACTGGACCGCCGTCGTGCTGGCCGGTTCGCGCCCGGGCCGGGATGCCTTCGCCGAGCAGTTCGGCGTCGACCTCAAAGCACTGATCCCAGTCGGCGGAGAGCCGATGGTGCGCAGGCCCGTCCGTGCCCTGCTACAGAGCGAACAGATCGGCAAAATACTAGTCCTCAGCCAGTCGCCTGACCGAATCGCCGCCGTCCTGCCCGAAGATCCGCGCCTCGAGGTGCGGGAGTCGCACGGAACGATCGCCGAGACGATCCTTCGGCTGGTCGAGGACCCGGATCTGCAATGGCCGCTTCTCGTCACCACTGCCGATCATGCGCTGCTCGACCCGATGATCGTAGACAACTTTCGCACGGGCGCCGAGGGCGCGGACGTTGCGATCGGTGTCGTCGAACGCGCCGGCCTGATGCGCCGCCTTCCTGCGACGAGGAGAACCTGGATCAAGTTCCGCGGCGGCGCTTACACGGGCGCGAACCTGTTCGCTCTTCGCTCGTCCAGTGTCGCGCCCGCGGTCGAGCTCTGGCGCTCGGTCGAACAGGACCGCAAGAAGAGCTGGCGCATCGTCTCCACCCTCGGCCCGGCGGTCCTGGTGAGCGTCGCGCTGCGCCTCATCGGCCTCGATGCGGTGCTTGCGAGGCTGAGCAGCAGGCTGGGATTCACGATCAAAGCGGTCAGGCTGGTCAATCCGCTCGCCGGCGTCGACGTCGACAAGGCGGAGGACAAGGCGCTCGCCGAAGCGATCCTCGAGGGACGCGCGTGAGCGACCTCGCCGTCTATGACATGGACCGTACCGTCACTCGGCGGCCGACCTACACGCCCTTCCTGCTCCATTGCGCCGCTCGGCGTGCGCCGTGGCGGCTACTTTTCCTTCCGCTCGTCCTGCTGTCGATGATTGCCTACGTAACGCGCCTTATCGACCGCGCGCGGCTGAAAGAGATCAACCACCATCTTCTCCTCGGCGCGCGCATGCACCCGAACGAGCTCAGGCCGCTGGTCGAGAGCTTCGCCGACGCACAGGTCGCGACGAACATTCGGCCCGGCGCGCGCGACGCAATCGCCCGGGACAAAGCCGAACGCCGCCGTGTCGTGCTCGCGACTGCATCCTACCGACTTTACGCCGATGCGATTGCCGAGCGACTTGGATTCGACGACGTGATCGGCACTGGTTCGGTCATCGGCCTCGACGATCGCGTCCATGCAAAGATTGCCGGTGAAAATTGTTATGGCCCGGCAAAGATGCGGATGATCGCCGACTGGGTCGACGCCTCGGGCCTAAGAGGCACGCACGGCCACGTCCGCTTCTATTCCGACCACGTGTCGGACCAGCCCACTTTCGAATGGGCCGACGAGCCCGTCGCGGTGAACCCGCACGGCAAGCTGCGCCGGCTGGCTGACGAGCGCGGCTGGACGATTGAGGATTGGGGCTAGTCGAGTCGATCCGATTTTTGCGAGTGCCGACGCTTCTCGAAGAAGGCATCGATTCCTTTTTCCGCGTCGAGGGCCAGCATGTTCTCGATCATCGCCCTCGAGGCGCAATCATAAGCATCCCCAAGGTCCATGCCGACCTGGTCGCGGACTGCTTGCTTGCCGAGCCTGATCGCGAACGGCGGCTTTGCCGCGATGGTTCGCGCCGTCTCGTTGACGGCGTCGGTCAGCGAATTGGGCGCAACGACGCGGTTCACCAGGCCGAATTCGAGCGCAGTGACGGCCCCGATCATTTCCCCGGTCACCAGCATCTCCATCGCGCGCTTGAGGCCGATATTGCGCGTCAGGGCCACCGCGGGGGTCGAACAGAAAAGTCCGACGTCGATGCCGTTGACGCCGAACCGCGCCTCGTCCGAAGCGATGGCAAGGTCGCATGACGCGACCAGCTGGCACCCGGCTGCTGTCGCCAGCCCACCGACCTCCGCGACCACAGGCTGGGGCTGGCTGACGATCGTCTGCATGAGGCGCGAGCAGAGCGCGAAGGTGCCCTCGAAGAACGCGCGGCCGCGATCGGCATCGGCGCGATGAGCGGTCATTTGCTTGAGGTCGTGGCCTGCTGAGAACAATTTTCCCTCCGCGGCGATGATGACGACGTGGACGGTCTCGTCATTGCGCACTGCGTCAAGCGCCGCCTGCATCGCCTCCATCAGCTCGATCGACAGGGCGTTTGCGGGCGGATTATTCAGCGTCAGGCGAAGAGCGCCGTCAGCGTTACGCTCGACCTTGAGAAGCTCCGGCACGACGAGTGGAGGCTACGAGTACGCGGCGCGGGAGTAAATCCTGGCCGGAGCCTCGGGGCGTGCGATTGCCGCGGGGAAGCCTCAGACAGTCCGGGACCTGAAAAGCAGCCGGTACAGGATCAAAAGGACGATCGCACCGCAGGTCGCGATGACGATATTCATGATGTTGCCGCCGCCTACGTTCAGCTTGCTCGCGACAAAACCGCCGATCAGTGCGCCGGCGATGCCGATCAGGATGGTCACGATGATTCCGCCCGGGTCCTTGCCCGGCATGATCAACTTGGCGAGCACGCCGGCAATCAGGCCGACCACGATCCAACCGATTATGCCATATTGCATAGCCGTCTTTCCCGATGATGGACTTGCCGGATGCGCCGGCCCGCAAACGACTACTGCCGTTTGTCGGGCCGCCCGGCATATCGGGACAATCCCTGAAGTCCCGCTAGACTGCGTTCAGCGCATTCGCGAAGTCGGCGATCAGGTCGTCGGCGTTCTCGACGCCGATCGAGATGCGGACAAGGTTCGGCGTGATGTCGAGCTGGGCCTTGCGCTCCTCCGGCACTGACAAATGGGTCATCGCGGCGGGTGCGCTGGCGAGCGTTTCGGTGCCGCCGAGACTCACGGCTAGATGAGCGATTTGCAACGCGTCGAGGAATGCGAACGCTTCCTTCTCGCCACCCTTCAAATAGAGCGAGAAGGTCGAGCCGGCGCCGCTGCAATGGCGGCGGTAGATGTCGGCCTGCTGCGAGCCCTCCTCAAGGAAGCCGAGATAGCCGACCTTTTCGACCTTCGGATGATCGCGCAAGAACTCGCAAACCTTGACCGCATTCTCGCCGGCCTTGTCCATCCTTAGCTCGAGCGTTTCGAGGCTTCGAAGCAACATCCACGCGGTGTTCGGATCGCAGATTCCGCCCATCACGTTGCGCATCATCCGCGCCTTGTCGATCACCTCCCGCCTGCCGACCAGAGCGCCGGCGACGAGGTCGCTGTGACCTCCGGCATATTTGGTGAGGCTGTAGACGCTGATGTCAGCACCCTGCGCGAGCGGCTTCGCCCACAGCGGGCCGAGGAAGGTGTTGTCGATCGCGATCGGCGGCAACTCCTCGCCTTCGAATGCTGCGGCACGCGCTGCGGCCACGGCTTCGACATCGACGAGGACGTTGGTCGGGTTGGCCGGGCTCTCGAGATAGATGAGCGCCACTCGGCCCATCGACTTGGCGCGTGCGATCACCTCGTCGAGTTCCGCCCGCGTCGCTCCGGCCGGGAAGTCGATATACTTCACGCCGAACTGGGGGAGGATCTTGTCGATGATCGTCTCGGTCGCGGCGTAGAGCGGGCCGGAGTGGATCACGACGTCGCCGGGCCTCACCAGCGCGAGCAGCAGGATGGCAATCGCCGTCATCCCGCTCGAGAAGGTCAGCGCGTCCTCTGCGTCCTCCCAGATCTGCAGACGGTCCTCGAGGATTTCTTGGTTCGGCCCATTGAAACGGGAATAAACAAGCCCTTCTGCCGTGCCCCCGCCGGGCCGCTTGCCGGTGATCCCTTCGAAAAAGCGCTTTCCGTCCTCAGCCTTTTCGAAGACGAACGTCGAGGTGAGGAAGATCGGCGCCTTCAGCGAACCTTCGGACAGCGCCGGGTCGAAGCCGTATCCCATCATCAACGTGGCCGGGCTGAGCTTGTGATTGCCGACCATCGTGGGGGTCTGCTTGGGAGGCCGCCGGCTCGACGGCATCGGATCAAATTCTTCGGGCAAAATCTGTCTCCTGGTTGGCGGGCGCATTAGCGCTTGGGGACGCTTGCGCCAATCAAGACAAGAGTGGGGTCCGATAAGCTCCGCTTGTGCGGCTCAGGCGAGCGCGATGGCGCTGAGCTGACGACCGTAATCTTCCTCGCCAAGATGCGTTGCCCGGCGGAAGCTGTAGAAGCGGTCGGCGTCGGCATAGGTGTCGAGCTGAAGCGCCTCCACCTCTCCCACCCCTGCGGCAATCAGGCGGTGGACGACATAGGCTTCGAGATCGAATTGCGGCTTCCCAGCCGCGCCGTCGCAGAAGAAACGACCGTTAACCCGGTCGTCCGCGAAGAAGCGCTTGCGGAACTCATGATCCACCTCATAGGATGACTGAGCGATGCAGGGACCGACCGCGGCGTGAATATTCTCCCGGCGGGCGCCGAGCCTTTCCATGGCCACCAGGGTCGAATCGGTGACTCCTGCCAGAGCCCCGCGCCAGCCTGCGTGTGCGGCGGCGATTACACCGGCGCCTTCGTCCGCGAGAAGGACCGGCGCACAGTCGGCCGTCAGGATTCCGAGGAGCAGGCCGGGGCGGTCGGTGACCATCGCATCCGCGCGTGGGCGATCCTCTTGCGCCCAGGGTTCTTCGACTTGAACGACATCAGGCGAGTGGACCTGGTGCACGGTCGCGAGCGGTGCGTCGGGAAGGATCGCTGAAATCGCGAGCAGCCGGTTCTGGTCGATCGCTGCCCGGTCGTCCTTGCTGCCGTATCCTACGTTGAGCCCTGCCAGCGCGCCGGTCGAGACGCCCCCTCTTCGCCCGAGGAATCCATGCGCCAGCCCGCCAAGCGAAACGGCGCGGATGACTTCGATCTGGCTCACAGGGCCTTTCGCATGATGATGTCCTCATCGGCGTGGCTGCCGACCATGAAATCATAGCGGCCCACAGCCTCGAAGCCGTAGCGGTCGTAAAAGCGGCGCGCGCGGTGATTGTCGATGTAGACCGTGAGGTAGAGATCCGCCGCCCCGCGGCGCCCCGCCTCCGCCAGGGCCCAATCCATCAATTCCCTCGCGATTCCGCTGCCGTGATGTTCCTTGAGAACATAGAGCTGGTCGAGGAGCAGTGCGTTGGGATCATGCTCGATCGGGAGCTTCATCGGACCGAGCTTCACATATCCGACCGGCTCGCCGTCCAATTCCGCAATCCGAAACGCGAACGCGGAGTCACTCAATTGCCGTTGCCAATCCGCAATCCCGAAGCTGGTGAGGAAGGCCTCAAGGTCTTCGGTCCGATAGAGGTGCGCGAAGGTGTCGCAAAAGCTCGTGTCGAAGATGCGGTCGAGCGCTGCGGCGTCCGCGGGGACGGCGTCGCGATAGCTCGTCATTCGAACCCTGCGGGCACTGGCCAGTCGGGCGAATGGATGGCGATGACCTTAAACAACCGTCCCATCTCTTCCTGGCTGGTCAGGCGATGAAGCGCGGCGGCGACGTTATCGGCTCGATCCGGATTGGCGCGCGACAGCGCCTGCGCGCGTGCTTCGATACCGAGACGGATGAGCCATTCGCCCTGATTGAGCACGGTCGTCACCGCAGCACCGGCATCGCGCGCTGAGCGGGCGACTTGCTCGAAATCGACATGCGCAGTGAGATCCTGTTCGCCTGGCCTATCGAGCACAGGTGAGAATTTATGGCGTCGAACCGCTTGCAGCGTGTCGCCAGCAGCGCCTTCCGCATGGCCGTAATCGATGGCGAGAGCGACGCCGCCATCTTCGCGCAACCGTTCGGCAATCACGGCGACCGTCTCCGAACGCGCCGGGGAATCCTCGACGATGTCCCCGTCCCGGTCGAATGCGAGACCGCCCCCAGCCGCGATGACGCGCCGCTCAATGCCGCCGACGAATTGCCGCACCGGTAGCGCATCGAGAAACTCGTTGGCGACCAGCAGCAACGGCTCGCGAGGCAGGTCGCCGACCGCCTCGTGAAAGCTTGCGGTCGGGACCGCCTGCTCTTGTATCTTCCGGAGCACCGGGCTCGTTTCGACCAGATGCACTTCGCCTGCGTATCTCGCGGACCGCAACACGCGCAGTGCGTCCGCAGCCAGCGTCCCACGGCCGGGCCCCAGCTCTGCGTAGATCGCATCGTCCGGCGCGCCCGCCTTTCGCCACGCATCGGCGAGGCAAGCGCCAACCAACTCGCCGAACATCTGGCTGATCTCGGGCGCCGTCGTAAAATCGCCGACCGCGCCGAGAGGATCGCGGGTCGCGTAATAGTAATTGTTGCAGGCTTCCATGAATGCTTCGACGCTGAGCGACCCCTCGGCCTTGATTCGATCGCGGAGTGCGCGCTCGAGCGGGGTCACGCGACCGAGGCTGTGCCTGCGGTGGATTCGACGCGGACTCGGCGCTTCTTCGCCGTCATCATCAGATAGGCGCCGCCAATAATGAGGGGTAGCGAAAGCCACTGCCCCATGTGGAGGCCCGTCACCTGCGAGAAACGGACGAGCTGACTATCCGGCTCGCGAATGAATTCGATCGCGAAACGGAAGCAGCCGTAGAAGAAGATGAAAGCGCCGACGAGCTTGCCGGGCTGGTAGCGCGCATCGCTCTTCCAGAACATCCAGGCGAGGATGCAGAAGAGCACGATTCCTTCGAGGATCGCCTCGTAAATCTGGCTCGGATGGCGCGGCGGCCCGAGAACCGGTCCATAAGGCGTGATCTCGACGAAACGGACCGCCCACGGCACCATCGTCGGTGCCCCCCACAACTCTTGATTTACGAAATTCGCCAAGCGCCCGAAGAACAGTCCGAACGGCGCGCAGCAAGCGACATAGTCGTGGATGCGCAGCCACGACAGCTTCTCCTTGTGCGCGAAGTAGATGATTCCGAGCGTCGTGCCGATGACGCCGCCGTGGAACGACATCCCGCCGTCCCACAGCTTGACGATCTCGATCGGGTGCCGGACGTACTGGCCGAGGTTGTAGAAGAGCACGTAACCGATACGGCCGCCAAGAATGATCCCGAGCGCCGCATAGAAGACGAGGTCGTCGGCGTGGCGGCGCGCAAGCGGGGCGCCGGGCTGCTTCAGCAATTTCAGCAAATACCAATAGCCGATGAAAATCCCGGCGAGGTAAGCGAGGCTGTACCAGCGAAGGTCGAACGGACCGATGTGCAGAGCCACGGGCGAAAGCCCAAGGTCCGGGAAGGCGACATACTGTGAGTTACTGGCCGCGGCTTGCAAGGACTTCCCCCTGACTGTTCAGCGCCTCATAAGGTGCGCCCAAGGAAAGGCAAAGGAAGCCCCGAAGGAAAATGCCGAGCGAGCTCGACCGACGCTTCGACGATGAATTGGCGAGGGTCGTCGAGCCCGGCGGGCGGTTGGTTGTCGGCAAGGACGAGCTCGGCCGCGCAATCGTCGACAATTTCCCTGCCACCCTTCCCGAGTTCTTCCGCGTCTTCTGCGCGCTCAACGCGGACAATGAAGCGGTGGTTGCCGGCGAAGAGCGCTTTAGCTTCGTCGATCTCGATCGGACTTCGGACAAGATTGCCCACGGCCTGGCCGAGCGCGGCATCGGCAAGGGCGACCGCGTCGGCATCGCGATGCGCAACTGCCCGTCCTGGATCCTCACTTACATGGGGATCGTGAAGGCGGGCGCCGTCGCAACGCTGCTGAACGGCTGGTGGCAAGCGCACGAGATGGAACATGCAATCCTTCTCACCGATCCCAAGCTTCTCATCGCAGATGCGCCGCGGGCGAAGCGGATCGCCGAGCGATGCGTCGACCGCGACATCCTCGGCATCGCGGTCGACCTGCCGGTCGAGCAGGCGCTGGCCGATCTCCTCGGCGATTCCGAGCAGGTCCTGCCAAGCGTTGCGCCAGAGGACGATGCCACGATCCTTTTCACCTCCGGCTCGACCGGCTTGTGCAAGGGGGCCCTGTCGACCCATCGCGCGGTTACGGCGGGCACCTATTCCTATTCGGCCGGACTGATCGTGCTGCTGGGATTGCTCACACAGGAAGGCCGCGCTCCGCCAACCCCCGCGCGCACCCTCGTCAGCGTCCCGCTGTTCCATGTCACTGGTGAAGTTCCGGTGATGCTCAACAGCTTCGTCATCGGCCGCTGCATGGTGATCATGCCCAAATGGGACGCCGCAGAAAGCCTGCGCCTCATCGAGAAGGAGAAGATCACCTATTTCGTCGGTGTCCCGACCATGAGCCTCGAGCTCATGAACCATCCCGACCGGCACAAATACGACCTCTCGTCACTCAAGGACATCACGGCCGGCGGCGGTCCGCGCCCGGTCAGCCATGTGGCGCGGCTGAAGGAGGAATTTCCGGACGCCCAACCGGCGCTGGGCTACGGCCTTACCGAGACCAATGCCGTGGGGTGCATAAACTTCTGGGGGAATTATGCGGCCAAGCCCGGCTCGACGGGGCGCGCGTCGCCCTTTGTGGAAGTCGCGATCCTGGGCGATGGCGACCGGCATCTTCCGCCCGAAGAGATCGGCGAAATCGGCATTCGCTCAGCCGCGAGCATCGAGGGATATTGGCGCGATCCGCAGGCAACCGGAGCGCTGTTCACCTCCGATCATTTCGTCCGCACCGGCGACGTCGGTTATCTCGACGACGACGGCTATCTGTTCATCGTCGACCGCAAGAAGGACATCATCATTCGCGGCGGCGAGAATATCTCCGCAGCCGAAGTCGAGGCTGAGCTCTACGCGTGCCACGCGATTGCCGAGGCCGCGGTCTTCGGCATAGCTGACGAGCGCCTTGGCGAGATCCCGATAGCGATCGTCCACGCCAAGAACGGCGAAGCGATGAGCGCAGACGAGCTTCGGGCTTTCCTCGACGGCCGGCTGGCCAAGTTCAAGATTCCCGAGCGGATCATCTTCGCCGACAGTCCGCTCCCGCGCCTCGGTACGGGCAAGATCGACCGCCGGGCGCTCAAGGCCCAGTACGCCCGTTGAACGTCGATCGCCGGACATTGCTGATCGGGGGCGGCGCGGGCGTAGGGCTGATCGTCGCCTTCGCACTTTGGCCGCGGCACATGGGCAGCGATCTTGCGATGCGGAAGGGCGAGCAGGCCTTCGGCAGCTTCATCAAGGTCGCTCGCGACGGACGGATCACCGTGGCCGTGCCGCAGGCGGAGACCGGACAGGGCATCTGGACGGGGCTTCCGCAGATCGTCGCCGACGAGCTTGGCGCTGCGTGGGAGACGATCGCGGTCGAGCCCGCTCCATTGACGAGTGCATACGCAAATCCGCTGGCGAAGAATGAGGGTTGGCCCGAGAAAGCCCGGATCACGGCGGGCTCGACGTCCGTCCGCGCTTTTGAGCCGGCCTTGCGCAATGCCGCGGCGGTCGCCCGTACGATGCTGGTCGGCGCAGCGGCCGATCGCTGGAACGTCGATCCCGCCGATTGCGAGACCGCCGACGGCTTCGTGATCAATCGCAGCCGAACCTTCACGTTCGGCGAGCTTGCGGAAGAGGCGGCTGACCGCTCGCCGCCCCATGATCCGCCGTTTCGATCAACGGCTAAGGAGCGCCTTGCCGGTCAGCCGCTGCCGAGGCTCGACGGGCCGGCGAAATCCGATGGAAGCTGGCGCTTCGCCGCCGATGTGCGCTTGCCGGACATGCTGTTCGCTTCCGTGCGCATGGCGCCTCCGGGCGGACGGTTGAAAAGCTATGCGCGCGACGCGATCGCTTCGGTTCCCCGAATCCGCCACGTCGCGGCGCGCGACGGCTGGCTGGCGATCGTCGGCGAAACCTGGTGGGCTGCCGAGAGCGCGCTGAAGGCCGCCGATCCCGTGTTCGGCGGCACGAAGACGCCCCCCGACATGCGCCGCTCGTTCGAGGAGGCGCTCGCATCGAGAAGCGCAAAGGAGTGGTTCAGCCGAGGCAATTACGATTCCACGGTTGCCGGGTCGCGCCCGCTCGCAGCGACTTATTACGCGGCGCCGTCACAGCACCTCGGCCTCGAACCGCTGAGCGCAACCGCGCGAGTCCGCGGCGCAGACGTCGAAGTGTGGACGGCGACGCAGGCGCCGAGCTTGCTCGCGGGCGAAGGACAGGCCCTCTACCCGCTGCCCTCGGGCGAACCGGCAGGCCGGGCGATCGAGTCCGATGCCGTCCCGATCGCGATCGAGCTGGCCCGCGCGCTCAAGCGGCCGGTCCAGGCCGTGCTGTCGCAATCGTCGAGCCAGAACCACGACCGGCTTTCTCCGGGCGCGCTCGCCCGGATGACCGCACTGCCCGGCGCTGGGGGAATCACTGCCGCCTGGGCGATGCGCGTGGCGACCGCCGACGGCCTCGGCTCGGCACTGGCGAGGCTGGCCAATGAAGACGCGCCCCGCGAGCTGGGAAGAACCGCCCTGGACGGCGCGGCGCCACCCTATTCGATTCCGAACATCCGAATCGAAGCCGTCCGAGCGGACCTTCCGCTGAGCGCCGGATACATGCGCGGTTCGCCCCAGCGCGAGTTCTCATTCTTCACGGAGAGCTTCATCGACGAGCTCGCCCACGCCGCCGGAACCGAGCCTCTCGCGTTCCGGATGTCGCTCCTGGGCGGAAACGGGCGGCTCGCCCGCTGCCTTCAGGGAGCCGCGCGGCTCGCCCAATGGGACGGTGGCGGCGCGGGTAGCACGATGGGCATTGCCGGCTGTTCCGCGTTCGGGTCGCACATCGGCCTCGTCGCCAGCGCGAGCATCGGCAGCGATCAGCGGATCAAGGTCGATCGCCTCGTCGCCGCCGTAGACTGCGGCCGCGTCGTGAACAGTGGCGTAGCCGCCCAGCAGATCGAGGCCGGCCTGATATGGGCGCTGGCGCAGGCGACAATCCCATCCCCGGAATGGGTCGCAGGAATGCCCCGCGCACGTCCAATGGGCGAGCTTGGCCTGCCCCGCCTCGCCGACCAGCCTCAAATCATCGTCGATCTCATTCCAAGCAGCGATTCGCCGGGCGGAATCAGCGGCCTCGGGACGACCGTTCTCGCGCCCGCGGTCGCGAACGCAGTGCATGCTGCGACCGGCAAGAGGATGCGTTCCACCCCGTTCGATCCTATGTCCGCGGGATGAGCGTTCGCGACCTGAAGATCGGCGTCCTCCTCATCAATCTCGGAACGCCCGACGCACCGGAAGCGCGCGCGGTGCGCCGCTATCTCGCCGAGTTCCTAAGCGATCCTCGAGTCATCGAAATCCCCAAGTTCGCCTGGAAGCCGATTCTTCACGGGATCATCCTGCGCACGCGTCCGAAGAAATCCGCGGAGGCCTACAACCAGATCTGGACCAACGAGGGCTCGCCCCTTCGGGTCATCGCGCACCGCCAGGCCGAGGCGCTCCGCGAACGCATGCCGGACATCAGCATTCACTACGCCATGCGCTACGGCCATCCGGGCATAGCTGCCGCAATCGAGCGGATGGCGGACGAGGGCTGCACGCGCATTCTGGCCGCGCCGCTCTACCCTCAATATTGCGCAGCAACGACAGCGACCGCGAACGACGCGGTGTTCGGCGTGCTTGCGCGAATGCGCGTGCAACCCTCGGTGCGAACGCTTCCCCCCTATTACGACGACCCGCTCTACATCGAGGCGCTGCGCGACAATTTGTCCCGTCAGATTGCCGCGCTCGACTTCGAGCCGGAGCGATTGCTGCTGAGCTTCCACGGGATGCCGCTGCGGACGCAGGAGCTTGGCGACCCTTATCATTCTCACTGCCAAAGGACGGCGAAATTGCTTGGCGAAGCACTCGGGCGCGACGTGGACCTCGCCTTCCAGTCGAAATTCGGCCGCGCGAAATGGCTCGAGCCGGCAACCGACACGACTTTGGCCGCCTATCCGAAAAAGGGAATCAAACGCGTTGCCGTCGCCGCTCCGGGATTCTCGGTCGACTGCATCGAAACGCTCGAGGAGCTAGGAATTCGCGGCCGTGAGACATTCCTCGGTTCCAAAGGCGAGCGTTTCGCGCTCCTCGACTGCCTCAACGATTCGCCGGAAAGCATCGCCATGCTCGAACGCCTGATCGAGCGCGAACTTGCAGGCTGGCTGCCCCACGCCTAAGCGCGCTGCCGCACATAACAGGAGGATCTCATGGCTCGAGTTGCGGTCGTCACCGGCGGTACGCGCGGAATCGGCGAAGCGATCAGCGTCGCGCTCAGGGACTTGGGCATGCAGGTTGCCGCCAATTACGCGGGCAATGAGGAGCGCGCGCGAGCGTTCAGCGATCGTACCGGAATCAAGTCCTACAAATGGGACGTTTCCGACTACGACGCTTGCCAGGAAGGCATCCGCCAGGTGGAATCCGACCTCGGCCCCGTCGACGTGCTGGTCAACAATGCGGGCATCACACGCGACACGACGATCCGCAGGATGGACCATGAGAAGTGGCAGGAGGTGATCGACACCAACCTTGGCGGCTGCTTCAACATGGCGAAGGCCGTGTTCGACGGAATGACCGGCCGCAAATATGGGCGGATCGTCAACATCGGCTCGATCAACGGCCAGGCCGGCCAGTACGGGCAGGTCAATTACGCGGCGGCCAAGTCCGGCATCCACGGCTTCACCAAGGCGCTCGCGCAGGAGGGGGCCCGGTTCGGAGTTACGGTCAACGCGATCGCCCCCGGCTATATCGACACCGACATGGTGGCGGCGGTGCCGGAGGACGTACTGGGCAAGATCGTGGCGCGAATCCCCGTCGGACGGTTGGGCCACGCCGAAGAGATCGCGCGCGGCGTTACCTTCCTGTGCGACGAGAACGCGGGCTTCATCACCGGCTCGACCCTGTCGATCAACGGCGGACAGCACATGTACTGATGCCCCGGGCGGACGATGAGCCAGATTACGCGCCGCCGAGGAAGCGATCGGTGCTGATCGCCGGTCACCAGACTTCGATCAGCCTCGAGCCCATGTTCTGGAATGCGCTGGAGGCGGCGGCTGGAGAGCGCGGCTGTCCGGTTAACGCCCTGGTCGCCGAGATCGATGCGGCAAGGCTCGATTCACGCGACCCGCCGAACCTCACCTCGGCGATCAGGCAGTGGCTTTTTCAGCGGCGCTCAGGACCGAGTTGACGAAGGCCGCGCCGCCGTCGAGCGCATGATCGATGAAGAGCGCCGGCTCGATCAGCTCCAGCTCCATGATCCTCAGCGTCCCCTCGTCGTCCGGAACGATGTCGACGCGCGCATAGGTCGCCTTTGCCGGCGCTTCCGCCAGGGCCCGCTTCGCAAGCTCGACTGCGCCCGGCGGCGGCTCGGATGGAAGAGTCACCCCGCCAAGGTGCGGCTGCACGCGAAAATCACCGGTCTTGGGCCGCTTCACGACGGAGTGGCTGAACTCGCCGTCGAACAGCATCAGCGAGAACTCCCCGGTCCGCGCGATCTCCTCGATCAGCGGCTGGACGATCATCGGCTTTCCGCGGCTGTCCGCGGGCAAATCGTCAGTTGGTCCCAGCCGGTGCGTACCCGTCGCGCTGGCCGATACCGGAGGCTTGATCACCAGCCACTCGCTGGAAAAGCGGCGCCGTGCCTCTTCGAGATCGGCATCGCAGCAGGACTCGACGGCAAGCGTCGGAACCGTCGCAACGCCGGCATCGCCGAGCTCGGCCAGATAGGCCTTGTCCCCGTTCCACCTCAGCAGCGCGGGCGGATTGAGCAGCGGCAGACCGTCGCTTTCCGCGCGGTCGAGGAAATCGAGCCAGCGCGAATAATCGAGGTGATAGCCCCAGGCGACCAGCGGCAGGATCAGGTCGAAGCGTGCGAGATCGTCCGCCTCGGTCCAGGCGATCGCAGCGACGCTCGCGCCCGCATGTTCCAGAACCGCGGCTTCGACGTCGTACGCCCAGGCCCACGGCTCCGGATAATCCGGAGCCGGGACGAGGACTGCGATGTTCGTCATCGGGCGAGGAGAATGCGCGCCTGGCCTGCGATCTGGGCGAGCATCGGCGCGCTCACATGTCCTTCGCTGCGGGCCCGAGCGACCAGCTCACGGAACTGGTCGATCCGCGGGCGATGGTGCTCGATCCAGCCGTCGACGCAATCGTCGAGATTCTTGCCCCGGCAACGCGAGAGGAACTCGATCCTGAGCTGCTCGAAATCGCGCGCGAGCCCGGCGGTCAGCAGCCGCTCCCACTGATCGGATGGGACGAAGCGAGCGACCTGCTGCTGCGCCCAATCGAGGCCGAGCGCTTCGCCAAGACGCGTATAGGCACGGGTCACGCCGAGCTCGTCGAGCTTCTGGTCGCCCGCGAGGGCCGCGATACCGAACACGCCGTCAAGCTCGTAGAGACGGACGAGTCCGCGGACGATTTCGTCGCTCGCGCCGAGCGCAAGCAGACGGTCGCGGCGGGCCGCGGCTTCGTTGCGGACTTCGGATCGGATGAGCTTGGTCGCCGCCGCCGAAATCTTGCGGACGCCGGGTTCGAGCGTCTCGCACAGCGATGAGATGCGCATTTCGCCGCCGGCGGCGCGCAGGACGTCGGAAAGGTGCGAGCTGATGCTGGCAGCCGCGATCGCGAACAGTTCGATGCGGACGGTTTCGGGCAGCGACGCTTGCTCGATCTCCTCCCAAAGCTTGTCGAGGTCGAGGAGCCGCTCGGCGACGAGGAACGCAGTCACGACCTGCTGGAGGGAAGCGCCTTCCTCCTCCGTCATGTCGAAGGCGACCCCCGGCCCCAGCCGATTGACGAGGCGGTTGGCGACCTTGGTCGCAATGATCTCGTTGCGCAGGCGATGCGCCCGGATCGCATCGGCATGGGCCTTGCGCATGGGCTTGGGAAACGCATCGAAAAGCTCGGGCTCCATCAGGGGATCGTCGGACAGGTGAAGGTCCTCGGCGGCGTCCTGGAGCACGATCTTGGAGATCGAGAGAACCACCGCGAGCTCCGGCCGTGTGAGACCGCGATTCTCCTGCCCGCGACGGAGTAGCTCTTCGCTCGATCCGAGCCCTTCGACCTTGCGGTCGAGGCGGCCTGACGCCTCGAGTAGCTCGATGGTCCGCACGTGCGCCGGAAGCGCCAGCGCGCCGCCCGCTTCGGCAATCGACAAAGCTAGACTCTGAAGACGGTTGTCCTCGAGAACGAGGTCGGCGACCTCGTCAGTCATTTTGGCGAGCAGGCTGTTGCGCTTCTCGAACGTCAGGCTGGCGTCGCGCATCTCGCGGTTGAGCGGGATCTTGATGTTTACTTCATTGTCGGAGCAGTCGACGCCCGCGCTATTGTCGATGAAGTCGGTGTTGATCCGGCCGCCATGCTCCGCGAACTCGATCCGTCCTGCCTGCGTGATCGCGAGGTTCGCGCCCTCTCCGATGACCTTGGCTCGAAGTTCGACCGCGTCGGCGCGAAGCACGTCGTTCGATGGGTCGCCGACATCCGCCTGACTCTGCGCGGACGCCTTGATGTAGGTTCCGATGCCCCCGAACCAGAGAAGGTCGACGGGCGCTTTCAGGACCGCGTTGATGAGCGCCGTCGGCTCAAGCTCCTTCGCATCTACGCCGAGCGCCTCGCGCGCCTCCGCACTGAGCGGGATCATCTTCTCGGTGCGCGGGAACACGCCGCCGCCTTTTGAGATCAGCTTGCGGTCGTAATCGTCCCAGCTCGATCGCGGCAAGTCGAAGAGGCGCTTGCGCTCCTTCCAGCTTGCTGCCGGATCCGGTGATGGGTCGATGTAGATGTGACGGTGGTCGAACGCCGCGATGACCTTCAACGACTTGGACAACAACATCCCATTGCCGAAGACGTCGCCCGACATGTCGCCGCAGCCCGCGACCGTAACCTCGTCCGACTGGACGTCGATTCCCATTTCGAGGAAGTGCCGCTGGACCGAAATCCACGCGCCCCGCGCGGTGATCCCCATCGCCTTGTGGTCGTAACCGTTCGAACCGCCGCTCGCGAAAGCGTCGCCGAGCCAGAACTTCTGCTCGAGCGCGATTCCGTTGGCGATATCGGAAAAGGTCGCGGTGCCTTTGTCGGCGGCGACGACGAAATAGGGGTCGTCGCCGTCATGGATCACCACCCCAGAAGGATGGACGACCTTGTCGTTCACGAGATTGTCGGTGATCGACAGCAGCGAACGGATGAAGATCTTGTAGCTCTCGGTTCCTTCCGCGAGCCACGAGTCGCGGTTCGACATGGACGGCAGCTGCTTGGGATAGAAGCCGCCCTTCGCTCCGGTCGGAACGATGACCGCATTCTTCACCAGCTGCGCCTTCATCAGCCCGAGGATCTCGGTCCGGAAGTCATCGCGCCGGTCGGACCAGCGGATTCCACCGCGTGCGACCGGCCCACCGCGCAGGTGGATTCCTTCGATGCGCGGACTGTAGACCCAGATCTCGCGCCACGGCACCGGCGCAGGAAGGCCCGGGACCAGCGAGGAGTTGATCTTGAAGGCGAGGGCCTCTTCCGCCGCCGGCGAGAACGCGTTGGTGCGCACGATGGCGAGGACTAGCGCGCGCAGGCGGCGCAGGATCCGATCGTCGTCAATCGACCGAATCTTGGTCAGCGACCGGTCGAGCTGGTCGCGGAGTTGCGCGACCTGTGCCTCGCGGTCCGTGACCCCAGGGCTGTGGCTCGCAGTGAAGAGCCCGATCAGCGCCGGTGTCGCTCCAGGGGCGCGCCGAAGCGCATCGGCAACGGTCAGCAAGCCGAAGCTGCTTCCGGTTTGGCGAAGGTAGCGGAACCAGGCGCGAAGCCACACCACGGCCTGGGTATCGAGACCGGCATAAAGAACGAGCTGGTTGAACTCATCGTCCTCGGCTGCGCCGCACAGGACGTTGGCGATCGCCCGCTCGATTTCCTCGGTCCGGGTAAGGATCGAATCGAGGTCGGCTTCGGACCCGACCTCAACATGGAAGTCGTGGATGTAGCCGATTCCGCCGGAAAGCTCGGTCGGAAGCTCCTCGAGCACGCGGAATCCGAAATTCTCAAGCACCGGGACCGCTTCGGATAGAGGGATGAGCCCGCTCTTGCGGTACATCTTCAGCCGAAGCTGCCGCGGTGCATCGCTTGCGAGGCGCGAAATCCGGATGTCGCGGTCCGCGTCGTCATCGAGTGCGCACAGCCGAAGGATGTCGGCGGCGCCTTCCTCGGGCGCGCTGCGGGTGCGGTAACTGTCGGGGAAGGCCCCGATATAGGTAAGCGCGAGCCGGGTTGCCCTCGCAGCGCCTGCACGGGCGATGAGCTCCGCCTCAACCGCGGGAGCCCAGCCGCGGACCATTTCGACCACCGCGGCATCGAGGGCCTCCGAATCCGGCGGGGGCGCCTCCTCGTCGATATATTGGGTGAAGCGGATCAGCGCGAGGTCGGCGTCGCCGAGCTCGACCGACCAGCTGGTGATCTCGCGGCCGACCTCGTTTTCAAGGAGCCTGGCGATTGCAAGGCGCCGCGTCGTGCTCAGCTCCTCGCGCGGTAGCCAGACAAAGGTGAACAGCTGTCCCTTTAGGATGCTTCGAACCTGGATCAGGGCGGGCCGCGGCCGGTCGGCGAGCGACATTGCGATCATCACCAGCTCACGCAGCGAGTTGTAATCGATCGCGATGACGAGATCGCGCGGCAGCGAAGCGACCGCATGGCGCAGCGCTTTGCCGGAGTGCCCTTTGGGGTCGAATCCGAAGTCCGTGTCGAGCTGCTTCAGTCGCTCCCGAAGGACCGGCACTTCCTCCGGGGGGACCCGAAGCGCTTCGCTGGTCCAGAGGCCGGCGTGGACACCAATGCCGTCCATCTTGTCGCCCTCCTTGAGGGGGACGACCACGAGGTCGAGGGGCACGCGGCGGTGGACGGTCGACTTGCGCTCGGCCTTTGCCATGAGCGGGACTTGGCCACCCTGCTCCAGATAGCGCATTGCGCCGAGGCATCCGCCCTCATCGGTGGGCGCGCCGGGAATGCTGAAGATTCCGAGCGGATCCGACGGCGCTTCGTAGGGCTTCTCGACGTGATAGCCGAGGAGAGTCATCGCGCCGTCCGCGAACCAGTTGAGCAGTGCCGCGCCTTCAGGATCGGCTTCGGCCGCATCGTCGCGCATCCGGCTCTGCAGTTGCTTCCAATCGCGAACCGCGAGGCGGACGTCGCCGAGCACCCGGCGGAGGTCCGCGGCAAGCTCTTGCCGGCCGCGCGCGTCGGCGCGGTCGAGCTCGACGTACATCATCGATTCGCGGCGATCCTTGTCGCCGCACAGCGCCTCGACCTCCCGCAGGTCCCCGTCAGCGTCGCGGTGGACGCAGACGACAGGGTGGAGCAGCCGGTGGATGGTCAGCTGCCGCGCAGCGAGTGCGTTGGCGACCGAATCGACTAGGAAAGGCATGTCGTCGTTGACGATGGCGATGCGCATCCGGCGCCGCCCGGCCTCGCCGCCGGTCGATTCGATCTTCAGCGCCAGCTCGCCGCGGCGGCGCCTGGAAGCCACGGTGGCGATGAACTCGGCAGCCTCTCGCTCGGCTTCCCGGGACAGGCCGTGAGTCTCTCCTGGAAGTGCGTTTCCTGTCAGCGCCTTGCGAATCGACTCGACCAGCGGCGGGTCCAGGCGCGTATGGGCCGTCATGGAAAATTCTGCTCCGGGGATTGTAGGCTGGCGGGCCTATAGACCTGCCCTCCGCAAGGGAACAACCCCGGCTGTTGAGTGACGGGACGGGGCGCTCAGGCCGCGCCGCGGATCGCGCGTTCGATCAGGGCCTCGTCGTCGACGATCGCAACCGGCTCGTGCTGGCCGTCGGCGGAACGGCGGGTAATCACCACAGCGAATTCCTCTTCCGCAGAAACCTGCGCGAGCGTGATCGGCGGTGCCGTCCGAAGTCGGGCGCGGGCCAGTTCCCCCTTTGTGTCGGGCTTTGGCTCGGGCCGGCGCGCCTGGCGCTCCGCGGCGACCAGCGCCTTGAGACCGCCGGGTTGCTTCTCGATAAAGCCCTGGAATTCCCCGAGCATGACATCCTGCCGGAGGGCGAAGGAGAGTGCCGCGGCGAACTCCGTCAGCCGCGCCTTGTCATAGTCGATCCCGAACACGAGCTTGACGATCGGGGTCATCGGCGCGCGTGTCTGCGCCTTGACACCCGATTCCTCGAGCAGTTCGGCATATTCGTCCGGATGCCCCTGCGCCGTCAGCGCGAAATCGTAGGCAAGCGCGAGAGCGCGATAGAGCGCGGAGCGCGTGCGGCCCTCCCCCGCCTTCACCGCATCGGCGGTCTCGCGCGCTGCCCACAGCCGGTCAGCGAGGCCTGCAGCATCGTCGAGCTCGACATTGGGAAGCTCGTCCGCATCGGCGTCGGCGTCGGCCAACGGACCGTCCTCCCACGAGAAGTGGACTGCATGTGTTTCGGGGATTTCGGCGGCCGGGCCGATCGCATCGGCTTCGTCGAACGCGGGCGCTTCCGGTTCCATCGCCTCCTCGACGCCGGCGATCTCGGTCAGCTCCAGCGTGTGCTCGATCTCCGGCTCGGACGGATCCTCTTCGACGGGCTCGAACTCGATGCGCGGCATTTCGGCCTGCCCCCCATTGAAAGGGACGACGTTCTGGTGAGCATTGACGCATTTCCAGTTGATCACGCCGTAAATGAAATCGATCCCCTCACCGTCGGAGGAGAAGGGCATGAGGATGCCGCGATAGCAGATCGTCTCCTCGCGCTGGTTCGCGAACTCCGCCTCGAAACCGATCGGCGCGCGGTTGGCAATGATCTGCATATAATGATCGGTCAGGCGCGACAGCAGCGAGCGGCTCGGCACGTCGGAGATCGTGCGGGTGTCTTCGTTCAGCCCGCATTCTTCGCGGATCGCGCCACCGATGTACGGAATCGCCGGATTGTCCCGGCCGCAAGTGAAATCGAGGAGGACGCTGTTGTCCGCGAAATCGCTGACTTCGGCCGGTTCCAAATCCTCGATCGACGGGAAGTCCCGTCCTTCGAGCAGCGAGACCCAATGATTGTAGGCGCGGACATGCATGCGCCGCTCATCGGTGCCGATCGCCGCGGCCACGTCGTGCGCCGACGAAATATCGTCCGACGACGGCAGGTCGAAGTCGCTGGGATGTTCGCGGTACGTGTCCATGCGCGCTCGGGCCCTACTTCACTCCAAGTTGGGGCAAAAATGGCCGACCGGCGTTACCAAAGCGTTAAGCATAAATGTCGCACTTTTCGCAGGCTTGCCCGAGCGGCGGAGCGCTGTTAGGGCGCGCGCACTTCCCAAAGGGTAAGCCGCTTTAGCTCAGCTGGTAGAGCACATCATTCGTAATGATGGGGTCAGGTGTTCGAGTCACCTAAGCGGCACCAGCCCGGCATCTCTACCGGCAGGCCCCTCCCCCGGGCCAACCGGTCCAGCCCGGGCCGCGCACGAATCGTCCTGGCTTTGCGCCCGTATGCCTGCCGTTCTTCAGCACCTGCACTCCATTAATGAACACGTCGTCGACGCCGGTCGCGAGCTGATCGGGCTTTTCGAAGGTCGCATGATCCTCGATCGTTTCAGGATCGAACACCACGACGTCGGCATAATAGCCCGACTTCAGTGAGCCCCGCTGCTTCACGCCGATGTGGCTCGCCGGCAGCGAGGTCAGTCTGCGAATGGCGTCCTGAAGCGTGATTGCATGCTCGTCGCGCACATAATGGCCGAGCAGCCGGGCGACATTCCCGTAGGCCCGCGGGTGCGATTGCGATTTCAGGAAGACGCCTTCGGGCGCAGGCGACGCCTCGTCCGATCCGAAGCTCATCCACGGAAGCGCGACCTCCCGTTTCAGATTGTCCTCGTTCATAATGAAATAGACGGTGCCGACGCGTGAATCGTCTTCGACGACCAGGTCCATCGCCGTTTCCTCGGGGCTCTTCCCGCGCATCTTCGCGACCTGTGCTAAGGTCTTGCCGGTGAGCGGCTTCAGCTTCGGATTCTTGAAGCTGACGAGGAGCAGGTTGTCTGGACTTCCGGAAAGCAGCAGCAGATTCTCCCAGTCGTTCGACGGCGTCCGCATTTCCTTGAGCAGCCGGGCGCGGACCTCGGGATCCCTCAGCCTTTTCTCCCACGCCTCGAGCCCGCCGGACTGAACCCAGGGCGGCATCGTCGCATCAAGGCCGGTCGCACCCGCCGTATAGGTGTACATATTCGCGCTGATGCGCTGCCCACCGGCGCGCGCCGCCTCGACCTTGGCGATGGCCGCATCGAGCTTGTCCCAATTGGGCTTACCCGCCTGCTTGAAGTGGTAGATCTCCGCCGGGGCGCCGGAATCGCGGCTGATCGTAATCAACTCGTCGATCGCTTCGAGGAGCTTGTTCCCTTCCGAGCGCATGTGGCTGATGTACATTCCGCCGCACTTGCCCGCTTCGCTGACGAGCGCCGTCAGCTCGGGAGTCTCGGCATAGGTCGCCGGCGAATAGATGAGCGCCGATCCCACGCCCAACGCACCTTCCTTCATGGCCTGGCGCACCAAAGCGCGCATTCGAGTCAGCTGCGCGGGCGTTGGGTCGACGTCCTTCTCGCCCAGCTCGTGGACCCGAACGGTCGTCGCGCCGACGAAGGATGCGACGTTCGGAGTCACGCCCTTCTTCTGCAGATATTCGAGATACTGGCCGAGCGTGGTCCATTTGATCGGATATTTGATGTCGCCTTGGCGTTTGATCGCGAGCCGCTTCATCTCGGGGTTCAGCGGTCCCATGGAATCGCCCTCGCCGAAGACCTCCAGCGTCACTCCCTGGTAGGTATCGCTCATCCCGCGGCCGTCAGCGATCAGGCTTTCGACCGCCCAGCTCAACATGTTGATGAAGCCGGGAGAGACGGCCTTGCCCTTGGCGTCGATCGTCCGGGCCCCGCGCCCCGGCGCGTGGGGGCCCACGTAGACGATCCTGTCTCCTTTCAGCGCGACATCGCCGACGAAGGGAGCTTGCCCCGAACCGTCATAGATCGTGCCGCCGTGGATCAGCACGCTGTAGCTCGGCGGCGCGGGAGCGGCGGACGTCGCGAAGAGAGCAGCAACGGCCAGGATGAATGCTGAACTTATCTTCACTTCTCATCCTCTCCCGAAACGCGAAGCATGCAGATGGTCGAACTCAACCGCCCTTTGCCGGCGTGAACAAGAGGTCCTGGTAGTCCCAGCTGAAATCCGCGGTCGGCGATACCGGCTTCATCGTGACGCGATCGACCTTGCCGTCGGGATCGATCGAGAAGGTCACATAGGCAGGCTCAACCCAGTTGAGAGTCGGGTTCGTCTTGAACGTATCGTACTGATAATGCGTCAGCGGCCCCTCCATCCCGGTTGAGTGAGGGAAGTCGATGGCAAGGCCCTCGCCCGCCTGGCGAACCTTGATCGTCCCGTACCACGGATCGCTATACTCACCGACATAATTGCCGAGGGGGAGGGAGGGTCCGATGTGCGCCGGCCTCGCCTGGGCAGTCTGGACCTGCTTCGCCGCCGCATTGAGCCGATCCAGCTTGAACTTGTGCCACTTCTCCGGCCACTGCCCCTGAGGCAGGCCGAGATAATGGTCGAGCAGCTCGTAGAGCAGGCCGCGAATGATTTCCCCGTCCTCGCTGTTGGCGGCGATGAAAATGCCGACGTTCTTGTCCGGCAGGAGCGCGACGGTCGCCTGCGAACCGAGGACCGCGCCGTCATGTCCCACGACCTGCGCGCCGCGATAGTCGGACAGGTCCCAGCCAAGAGCGTAGAGGCTGTAATGAGGCTGGGTGGCTGAGAACTCGGGCGGATAATGCGGGACCGGCGTGATCACCGCCCCGGTCCACATTTGCTCCGATTGCTCCTTGGTGAAGAGATTTTTGTCGCTGCCGGGGATCTTGCCTCGGCCGAGCTGCGTCAGCAGCCAGCGGCTCATGTCGTTGGCGCTGATCGCGAGCCCGCCGGCCGGAGCCGCGTTCTGGGCGATCCTTGCGTTATCATCGAGCGCTGTCTGCGTACCGAGCCCGTGGATCGGGCCGCTGCTGCGGCTGTGCGGACGAGCGTGATTCGGGTTGGCGTTGAACTCGGCGTCGGTATCGGTCGAATGATTCATTCCGAGCGGGCCGAACACATGCTCGTGGATGTACTTTTCCCAGCTCTCCCCGCTGACTTCTTCGATTAGCTGGCCAGCCGCCATGTAGAGGATGTTGTCATAGGCGTAGCCGCTCCTGAAGCTCGTCGCGGGCTTCAGATTGCGGATGCGATGCACCGTTTCCTTGCGCGATAGCGTGCTGTTCGGAAGGAAAAGCAGGTCGCCCTCGCCCAGTCCGAGCCCGCTGCGATGGACGAGCAGGTCGCGGATCGTCATCTCGCGCGTGACCCACGGGTCCCACATGCGGAAGTCCGGCATGTGGTCGATGACCCTGTCGTCCCACTTGATCTTGCCTTCGTCGACCAGCGTCGCGAGCGCGGCGTTGGTGAAGGCCTTACCCGTTGATCCGGTGAAGAAGATCGTGTCGGCGTCGACCGGCTGGTTCGTCGTGATGTCGCGAACTCCCCAGCCGTGCGCAAGCGTTACCTTGCCGTCCTCGACGATCGCGATCGTGACCCCGGGGACTCCGAAGTCCTTCCGAAGCTGCTCCACCCGTTGCTCGAAGCCGGCGGGCGGCGCGGCGGCAGCGCTCGCGGCCGCGGTGACCAGTGCCATCGCCGTGAACATGCGCAATCCTCGCTTCAGCATGAAATCACTCCTGGATCGGAAAGGGTTGGGGAACGGCGGGTCTCGAGCCGGCGCGCGACAACTTCCACACGCCCACTGTCACCAGCGGAAGGATGAAGGTCGCGAGCAGGATGTAGGCCAGCGCCCGGTAACCGGTGGCAATCAGCTCGACGAGGCCGAAACGGCTCGCCAGGAACATGCAGAAGGCGAGGACGACGACCGCGATCCCAAGCCGCTGCGCATGGCTCAACGGCTTGCCGTAATGAGTCGCCATCGCATGGTCGATGCGCTGGTTGACCGCATGAACTGAGCTCGTGCCGCTCTCGAGCAGCGCCGCGAAAATCATCGCCTGGAAGAGGATGTGGAAGGCGGGAAATCCGATGCGCTGGAGCAGGAAGTCCGACGGCAGCGTCGCGCCTTGCACTTCTGGATAGAAGGCGACCATCGCAACGAAGAAGAGCAGCGCTGGCAGCATCGTTAGCGGTCCGGCGATAGTGCCGGCGATGACGGCATCGCGATCGCTCAGAAGGTGGCGCAGCACCGGCAGGATCACGACCGCGCCGATGATGTTGTAGCCGAAATAAGTGAGGCCCGAGAGCGCCCAGCCCGAGCTTTGCGGATAGGCCGCGAAGCCGCGCGGGACCAGATCTCCGAACTTCCACAGCGCAAGGACGATGAAGAGGGCGTAGACTCCGTAGAGGAGGTAGGAGACATCGCGGAACAGCGCTTCTACGGCCTTGTTCCCGAAGGCGACGATGCCGGCGATGCAGAGCGCCAGCAGCATCGTCCCCGTCCATAGGGGCGCGCCGAAGACGGCTTCGCCGATGGCGCCTGCCGCCGCTCCGTAAACCGCTAGGATCAAGACCACGAAGATCAAATAGGCGACCTCGAACAGATGCCAGGCCGGCCCGAGCAACTGCTTGAAGAAGCTCTTGTAGTCGTAGGTCTGGAAGCGGCGTGCAGCGACAAACGTCAGTGAGCAGAAGACGCTAAACAGCAGCGTCGCGAAGAGGATCGCGAACAACCCGCCCCACGGGCTGCGCGCGAGAAAGAATTCCGCGAGCTCGCGGCCCGTCGCATAGCCCCCGCCGATCACGACGGCCTTCACGCCGAGCCCCGGCAGAAGCCAGCGCTTGAACCGGCTTGGCGCGGCGTCGGTCAAGCGGCTGCTCCGAGGCAGGAATCGACCAGCTTCTCGAACTCCTCGCCGCCGCGCATCGGATCGGCGACCGGGATCCCGAGCCGCGCGCTTTCCGCGGCGATGACCTCGCGCGCCTGGTCCTCCCGCAGGCTGCTCGTGTTGAAGCTTATTCCGCCGACGCGGATCGCGGGGTTCGTTCGCGAGCCGAGGCGGATGGTCAGCTCGATGATCTCCTCGACGCTCGGAACCGCGAACTCCTCGTCTCCGAGCAGCCGGGCCCGAGTCGGCTCATGGCAGACCACGAACACATCCGGCTGGCTGCCATGAAGAAGCGACAGCGTCACTCCTGCAAAGACCGGATGAAGCAGCGAGCCCTGCCCCTCGATCACGTCCCAATGGTCAGGGCCAGCCGCGGGACTTAGGATCTCGGCGGCCCCGGCGGCGAAGTCGGACACCACCGCATCCATCGGAATTCCGCTTCCGGCGATCATGATGCCAGTTTGTCCGGTTGCCCGAAAGTCGCAGTCGACGCCCCGCGCTTCGAATGCGCGTGCAATGCTGAGCGCCGTGTACTTCTTGCCGAGCGCGCAGTCGGTGCCGACGGTCAGCAGCCGCTTGCCGCTCCGCTTAAGGCCGGTCGCGATGGGGATGTTCGCCGGCGGGACCCGGACGTCGATCAGCCTCCGGCCGAGCCGCTCCGCCGCTGCAGCAAGCATCGGCACGTCAGCGAGGTGCGCATGCATTCCGCTGACGAGGTCGAGGCCGGCTTCCAGCGCCTCGACGAGCGCTGGAACCCAAGTTTCCGCGATGAACCCGCCCGAATTGGCCACCCCGATGACAAGTGCCCGCGCGCCGGACGCGTGAGCTTCACCGGGTGTCAACTTCGGGAGGCCCGTCGACACCGTGGCGCTCGGCAGGGCAAACTCGCCGATGCACTCGTCACGGGCCCAGTCGCGAAGACCAAAGGCGGTCTTCGCATAGCCGGGCTCGACGGTGTCCCCGAGGAACAGGAGGTAGGGACGCGGAAGCGCTACGCCGGGCGACGCAGACACAATTGTGGCGCGCGTTCCTAGTCCCACCCTATCTGCTCCTGCCCGCGGCGCCGGTCAGAAACTGGCGTCAAGGCTGAAGCCAATGGTCCGCGGCTGGATGTAGGACGCGAGGCTGGCATTGTGCGGGAGCCCGTCCGCCCTGTCGAGGGACACGATACCCCGCGTATTGGTCAGGTTGCGAACATAGGCATCCAGCGTGAACCGCCCGAATTCCGCGCCCGCGCGCAGATCGATGGTCACATATTGCGGGATGTGATCCTGCGGCAGGGGAAGGAAGATCGGCTGCTCGTTTGCGTCGACTTTCCCCGAGAATTCAGAACGAAACGCGCCACGCTGCTTGCCTGCATAACGGATGCTGGTGCCGAGAAAACCTGTGACTCCCGTCGCAAGCGGAAACTCATAATCGGCATTCGCCCCAAAGCTGAGCGCCGGCGTGTACGGAAGACGATCATGCGCTTCGCCGCCCACGAGGCCGGGCGTGTCATCGACGAGTTTGGCGTCGATGATGGCGCCGTTGACCGACAGTTCCAATCCACGTGCGGGACGAGCCGTGAGGGTTCCTTCGACGCCATTCACCCGCGCTCGGCCCGCGTTATCGTTGAAGTTGAATTTGTTGACCGAGCCGAAGACCTGAATGTTCTTCCAGTTGAGGTGATAGGCGGCGAGATCGACGGAGAGGTGGCGCCCGACGTCGGTCTTCAGGCCGGCCTCATAGCTGGTCAGCGTGTCCGCAGCGAAGGTCACCGGGAAAAGCGCGAGCGCCTCGGGGGTAAGAGGCGGAACCGCGTTCGGGCCTCCAGGCCGGTAGCCCTTCGCCACACGGGCGTAGACCGCCGTCTGGTCATTGACCTCGAAGCGCGGCGATACCGAATATGTGAAAACGCTTTCGGACGAATGCCCCGGCTCCAAGTTCGGGAAAGTGCCGAACTGGAACGGCGTGAATGGGCCGCCGATCACTTCATCGGAGTGCTGCTCATTGTGGCTCTCACGAACGCCGCCCGAAAGATCGAAGCGATTCGTGATGTGCCAGGTGGCGTTCGCGAAGCCGGCGATCTCTGTATATTTCGAGTCCAGGTTGAGGAACAGGAGGTCTGTCAGCTCCTCCTTCAACTCGTCCGGGTTGCCGAAGACCTGTCCATTGATGTGTTGGACGATCAGCCCCTTCTCCTTCGTGTAAAAGCCGCCGATCATCCATTCGAACTTGTCGTTCGACGGCGAGGCGAGCCGGATCTCCTGGGTAAACTTCTTCAGTCCGGTTGTCTGATCCTCGAGCACTCCGAACGGGTCTTCAGAGATCGGTTCCGGCAGGAGGGTGCCCGGGAAGGGATTGAGTGGACCGAAGATGCTGTTGAAAGCGGATGCAAATCCAGCCGTCGCGTCCAGACGGAACTGCTGGTTCAGCTTCCCGTAACTGGTTGCCGACGTGAGGTTCGCGAAGCCGAAATCGTAGTCGACGGTCGCGTTGTAGATGCGGTATTTTACGTGACGGAACTCCGGGATGAAGCTCGTCTGCCCGAGTTCGCCGTTGGTCGTTTCAAGCGTGTCCGGATCTACTTCGACAGCGCTTGATCCGTGCGTGTTCAGGTTCTGCAGGAAGGCCGTCAGCCGGATCTTCAGTGGCTCAACCGGCTGGAACAGCAGCGACGCGCGGCCACCGTACTGCGTGTTGTCGTTGATATCGTTCTTGTCGCGAGATGTTTCGTCGAAGCTGAGTGCCCCGATGACGATGTCGGTGAAGGTTACATTTTGCGGGTTGGCATCGATCCATCCGGCCCGCTTGCGATAGAAGCCTGAGGCCCTGAAAGCGACGTTGTTGCCGAGCGGCGCATTGATGACTGCGTCGGCGTTATAGCCGGTGCCCCCATCATCGACGAACTCGACCCCAGCGCGTCCGCGGGCGGAAAACTTGTCGAGCTTCGGTGCATTCGTCACATATTTGAAGATGCCGCCGAGCGAGTTCGCGCCGTAGAGCGTTCCCTGGGGCCCGCGCAGCACTTCGATACGGGCAATGTCGAACGGATCGATGTCACCCGTCACGACTGCGCCATTCACCAGGGCCGTGCTCGACCCGTAAGGCATTTCGTCCACGTAGACAGCGACTGTGGAGCTGACCCCTTCCGTGTTGATGCCGCGCAATGTCAGGCGCGTCGTTCCGGGCGAAGCGTCGGTGACGCTGAGGCCAGGAATCTGGCTCAGATATTGCTGGAACGTCGTCGCGTGCAGGCGCTCGAGCGTATCGCCTCCGACGACGGTGACCGATTGCGGAATGTCGAGGATCTTCTCCTCGCGCTTTTGCGCGGTGATGACGATCGTCGCCTGGTCGGCGTCGGTCGCGCTCTGATCCTCCTGCGGCGCGGGCTGTTGCGGCACCTGCGCCGAAGCCGGCGTCGCAATTGCGAACGCAAACAATGTCGCTGACGACAGAAGCGCCGCGCGTGCCGAGAAATGCATCCTGTTAGTCATAGTCCCCTCCAATATTCAGCCGCGCCGCCACCCTCCCTGGTGACGCCAAGCACGCGGCAGGATTCGTGTGCTGGAAGCGGCTCGCCTCAGACATTGGCGGCGAGCCCCTCCGGAACTGCGGCGAGCGCGGAGCGCTCGGCAATGCGGGCTTCCTCGACGGACCGCGCGCGACGATCCAGCGACAGCAGGATCGCCGACGCGAGCGCCGCGACCGCGGTCAGGACGAGGAAGAAAAACGAAGGTGGAAGGCTGCTGTACCAGGAGCCGATGAGGCCCGCGGTCATGCTTCCCGTGAAGATCGCCAGGTACCATGCGGCGACGGTCGTCGCGCCAAGCTTCGGCGGCGCGAGGCGCGCGAAGAGACCGAGTCCGGTCGGCAGGATGTAAAGCTCGCCCAGCGTGAGCACGAAGAAATAGGCGGCGACCCAAAGCCAGCTCGCTCTGGTTGGCTCGACCGCCGAGGCAATGGCGAGCAGCGCATAAGCGCCGCCGACGATCAGCGACCCAATTGCCATCTTCTGCAGCGGAGAATGCTCACGGTCCGCACCGGCTTTCCGCTTCCAGCGGGCGAGGAGGACAGGCGTTAGAAGGATCACCAGCAGCGGATTGAGCGACTGGAACCAGGTCATCGGAATCTGGGCGCTGCCGACGTGGCGGTTCGTGCCTTCGATCCAGAGTGCGACCGTGTTGCCGACCTGCTCGTAAGCGCCGCGGAACACTGTCACGGCAAGGCCGACGCCAAGAAGGAGCAGGAAGGTGTCGCGGCGGCTTCCGGCAACGGACTCAAGCGCGTGCTCGGGAAGGATGGTCGCAGGCGTTCGCGGCGATGGCAGATATTTCTGGCCCGCGAGATAAATGACGAGACCGGTCAGCATGCCGATTCCCGCCGCGCCGAAACCGTAGTGCCAGCCGTAAGTCTCGCCGAGCGTCCCGCAGATCAACGGCGCGAGGAAGCCGCCGACGTTCACTCCCACATAATAGACGTTGTAGGCCCAGCCCCGCCGCGGATCGTCGGGGCCGTAAAGGTCGTTGATCTGGCTCGGCAGGCTCGGCAGGAAAAGGCCGTTGCCGATCGCGATTGTCGCCAGAGCCACGTAGAACATCGGCTCGAACGCCATCATGAAATGGCCCGCGGCCATCGTCGTCGCGCCGATGATGACCGCCCACTTCTTGCCGAGATAGCGGTCGGCGATGGCGCCGCCGACGATCGGCGTGAAATATGCGAACGAGGTGTAGGTGCCGTAGATCAGCGAGGAGTGTTCCTGCGAGATCAGCAGCTGCTTGGTCATGTAATAGACGAGCAACGCGCGCATCCCGTAGTAGGAGAAAGTCTCCCACATGTTGGTCAGGAACAGGATGGTCAGGCCGCGCGGCTGACCGAACCAGTTGGAAGGCGCGGCGCTGTCGCTCACGCGGCGAGCCTCGATCCCCAGACCTGGTCCGAACACCAGATCGTGCCGTCGCGGTATTCGCATCGATGTTCGCGGTCGGCCGTGAGGAACGTCGGACCGTCGAGGTCGACGACGTCGCAATGCTGACCGACCACGAACGCCGGCGCCATCGCCAGGCTGGTGCCGACCATATTGCCGACCATCACCTTGAGGCCGACGCGCCGCGCCTCCTCGGCGATCAGCAGCGCCTCCGTAAGCCCGCCGCATTTGTCGAGCTTGATGTTGAAGACGTCGAAGCGGCCGAGGAGCGCGGCGACATCGTCCAGGCCGAGCGCGCTTTCATCGGCGGCAATGGGAATCGGTGAACGATATCCATCGAGGTCCGCTTCGCGTCCGCGCTTGAGCGGCTGTTCGAGAAGTGAAACGCGCAAGGCGTCGAGCGCTTCGACCAGCGGATCGAGCTCATCTCGAGTGAAGCCCTGGTTGGCGTCGACCCCGAGCCAGACGTCGGGACGCGCTCCCCGGATCGACCGTACGCGCTCGATGTCCAACGGTAGGTCACCCGTCAGCTTGACCTTGATCGCCGTGGCATGGGCATAGCGGCGGGCGCCTTCAGCCATGACGTCCGGATCGTCGGCGCCCAGCGTGAAGGTCGTGATCAGCGGTCTTGCTTGCTCGATGGCGGCGAGGTGAAGCACGTCCGTTCCTGCGCGCTTCGCCTCCAAATCCCACAGCGCGCAGTCGACGGCGTTACGCGCGCCGCCCCTCGGCATGGTCTGGCGCAGCTCCTCCCGATCGGTGCAGCTCTCGATCGCGTCGCAATGCGCTTCGAGCTCTTCGACGATATGGGCTGAATCGTCGCCCAGATAATAAACGCCCGCGGCTTCTCCCCGCCCCGTGTAGTCGCCGTCGGAAAGCTCAACGACGACCACGTCGGATGTTTCGAACACATATCCGGATATCCGGAACGGAGCCGAGAGCCGGTGGGTCTCGACGCGATACCGCAGGCAGAGCTTGGGCATCAGTAGTTCGTCGTCAGGCCGATGAGCTTGAAGACCAGCCCGACGTAAACGACAGTCCCGGCAGCAACGACGAGCGCGATGCTCCACACCTTGGCCGGCCAGCGCCAGCCATTGCGCCAGGCCGTGTAGGCGTACCAGCACATCACTGCGAGGCCACCGATGAAGACAAGGATGCTCAGCAGCTCGAGCAGGATGAGGATCGCGTTGAAGCTCGCCTCATTGCCAAGGTCGCCGAACAGCGCCTGAACCGCGAGCACCCAGCCGAGCAGGACCGCGAGTATTGCCCAGGAAGCGATGCGGCTCGAGCGGTAGGCCCACAGCTGGCGGCCTACGTAGCCGAAGTCACCCTTGAACTTGCGGCGGACCAGCGCGCGCGTCGGCCACAGCAAGCCGGTGATCAGGAGCACCGCCAGCGAGCAGTAGAGCAGCGGCAGGATCCAGGTCGACGAGCGGTAGCCGGGCGTGCGATCGAAATCGATGATTGGAGCGACGAACCCGTAGCCGAAGCGCGTCGCCTTGCCGTCGGCGACATTGGCCGTCAGCAGGTCGTGGCCGTCGGCGTCGCGCCACGTCATCGGACCGACGTGGACCCATTTGCGCGGCTGACCGCCGAGGCCCTTGATGTCCGGGATCAGCGGGTTGCCGTCCTTGTCGACGCCCACCTTGGACTGCCCGATGAGGTCGGCAATCGCGAGGAAGTTCGTAGTCGAGCCGCGCGTCGTCGAATAGACGCCCGCAAGCTTCTCGGCGTCAGACTTGGCGTTGGTCGGATCGACTTTGACGGCGTTCGGCGCCTCGGGGAAATAACGGTCCGCGAACTTGGCGAAGAAGTCCTCGCGGATAGGCTCGGCCGCGCCTTCCTTCCCGGCGCTGTTCAGCGACAGGAAGAAACCGACGTTCTTGTCGAGGAAAAGATGAAGGTCGCTATGGAACGCGACTGTGTCGCCGCCGTGCGCGATGACGTGCAGCCCGTTGATGTTGGTCTCATAGAAGCCGTGCGCCATGCCGTCGCCCGCCGAGAAGGGCGAGTTGGCGCGCGAGTGCATCAGCTGCGCCGTTTCCGGCTTGAGGATGGTCTGGCCGTTGTACTGCCCGTTCTGGAGGTGGGCGATCATGAACTTCGCCATGTCGTCGCCAGTGGCCGAGAGCGCGCCCGCGGGCGCAGCGTTCACGAACTCGAAGCCGTAGGGCTTTTCCTTCCCTGACCGATAGCCCTCCGCCATGAGCGGCTTGAGGTTCGCCGGAAGCGGCTGGCGGAAGGTCGAATGCTGCATCCCGAGCGGCCCGAAAATGTGGTGCTCGAGATAGGAATCGAATTGCTCGCCCGACGTGCGTTGCACGATATAGCCGGCAAGACTTGCGCCATAGTTCGAATAGGCCGGAGTGGTCCCGGGTTCGTAAATGCGCGTGGGCGTCCAGCGCTTCACCAGCGTGTCATAGGGGACTGCCGACTTCTCGCCGAGCGTGATGAGGTCCTTCACCTGCTCCTCGAAGCCCGGGGTGTGCGTCATCAGGTTGAGGACGGTGATCGGCTTGCCGTGATAGGGCGGAATCTTGAAATCGATGTATTTGTTGACGTCGGCGTTGAGGTCGACCTTGCCTTCCTCGACCTGCTGCATCAGCGCGGTCCAGGTGAAGAGCTTGGAAATTGATCCTGGACGGAAGAGGGTCGTTTTGGGATCGACCTTGGTCTTCTTCTCGACATTGGAATAGCCGTAGCCGCGCTCGGTCAGGACCTGACCGTCCTTGACCACGACGACGACGGCGCCGGGAATGTCGCCCCGCGCAATTGCATAGGGAATGTAACCGTCGAGCCAGGCGTTGACGTCTTCGGCAGTGAGCGGATGGCCGCCCTGGTCGGCGGGTGTTGCCGGAGGCGTCGCGAGCTTCGCCGATTCAACAGTTGGACCCAATGGCGCCTGGGTGGTTTGTGCTATCGCAACCGACAATGACCCAATGCCGAGAATCGCCGCAATGACCGCAGCCAGCTTCCGCATCGATTTTTCCCCTTCTCCCCGAACGAGTTGCCCAATGGGGCATTCTCGCCTTATCATGCTCAAATTATCCTGATGGGGACGTTATGATCCTGATTGGAGAATTGTCAAATCTGTGTCGGAAGCACGACGGATGAGCGACCATCCGACGCTCGGCCGCATCCTGCGCGACCTGCGAAACCATCGCGGATGGACGCTGAAGGAAATGAGCGAACGAAGCGGAATTCCGGTCTCGACCCTGTCGAAGGTCGAGCACGATCGGCTGACGCTAACCTATGACAAGCTTCTCCAGCTCAGCCAGCGGCTGAGCATCCGAATGTCCGAGCTGTTCGCCGAGAGCGAAGCTGCGGACGAAGGAGTTACCGCACGGCGCAGCATCGGCCGCCAGGAGGACGCTGTCCGGGTCACCACCCCCAACTACGACTATTATTATCTGTGCACGGAGCTTCGCCGGAAGCGGATGATCCCGATCATCACGGTCATCCGCGCGACATCGCTAAGCGAGTTCGGCGATCTCGTGCGGCATTCGGGCGAAGAATATATTCACGTCCTCCACGGCAGCATCGTCGTGCACACCGAATTCTACGACCCCGTGACTCTCCACGTCGACGAGGGAATCTACATCGATTCCAACATGGGCCATGCCTACGTGGCTGCGGAAGGCTGCGACGAAGCGAAGGTCCTCGGAATCTGCTCGAGCGCCGACGAAAGCCTCATGAACTCGTTGATGACGATCCACGAACCGGGGTTCGCCGCGAATACCGAGACAGAGAGCACGGTCGAAGCGCCGCGGGTTCGCCGCTTGAGCCGCCCCGCCGCCTGAACGGCGCCGCGCGGAGGATGCCTAGAGGCGGCCCTCCGTTGATCAGGCTGTTTCCGCAGTCGCGATCTCGACGCTCGTTTGCCGGGCCCCAGCCAGGAAAACGAGCGCGGCAGCCAGGCTTGCGAACGGCAGCCATTGAAGCGCCCCGAGCAGCCCGATGCGGTCCGCCAGCCAGCCGGTGATGATCGGCCCCGGAGCAAGTCCCAAGGCATTGTTGACCAGCGTCAAAACGGCGAACGCCGTTCCGTGCAGGGCCGCGGGAGCGAGGGCCGCTACCATTGCTCCGGCGGGGCCCGCGGGCGCAGCCGCGAGGAACAAGCCCATTCCGAGGAACAGGAGCTGTGGCGCGCCTGGTCCAAGAAGGAATGCGACGATGATCATGAGCGCGCACCCGAGGCAGTAGAATGCGCTGAGGAGCGAGCGCTGCGCAGCGGTCCGCGCCCGCTTGTCGCTGAACATGCCGCAGGCGACCATCCCGGCGGCTCCGATCGCGAGGAACAAAGCAGCGAGCGAGGTCGCCTTCTGCAGCGGCAGTTCGTAGTAGCGAACGAAATAGGTCGGTAGCCAAGCGGGCAGCGCAGCCGCGACGAAAAGCTGGAGACCGCTTCCCGCATAGGCGCACTTCAATCGTCGTCCGGCGAACAGCGCGCCGAGATCGGCGAAGCCGAACCGCTTGAATTCGTCCGGTTTGTGAGCCGGAAGCGCCGAGTCCTTCACTGCAAGCGGATAGGCGATCGCGAGAAGCAGCCCCATCACGCCGATCGCAAGGAATGCCGCCCGCCAGCCGTAAGTGGCGGCAACCAGGCCGCCGATTGCGACGCCAAGGACTTGCCCACCGAGCCCTCCCGCCATGAAGGCGCCCGTCAGCGTGGCGCGGAGGCGCTCGGGGAAGACGCTGATGATGACGGCGATCCCGACGCTGCCGTACGCCGCCTCGCCGACCCCTACGAGGACCCTCGCCGCCAGCATCTCGTGGTAGGTCCGGGCAAAGCCGCACAGCAGGGTTGCCGCGCTCCACAGCACAGCCATCGCGAATATGCTCCTTGCGCGGCCAAAGCGGTCGGCGAGCAGGGAAATGGGGCAGGTCAGCAGGCCCACCGCGACCGCGACGACGCCCGAAAGCAGGCCGAGCTGGCCGTCGGTCAGGTCCCATTCCGCTTTCAGCAGCGGGAAGACGGCGCTCAACACTTGCCGCGCCATATAATCGGAGATGAGCAGACCAAACGTGAGCGCGAATACAACCCAGGCGTAAGCGCTGATGTCCGGCCTACCGGCCGGGGCCATTTTCACGCCGCTTCGCGCGCCCTTGCCGCGATCGCCGGCTTGCGGTTTGGAAGCCACCCGTTCCTTTCAAGCGTCTCGTCGATGCTCGAATAGAATGAGCCGATCTTGTAGATCTCGCGTGCCTGCTCGGCAGTCGCGACCGGACGCCACAGCTCGCTTGAGATCCTCACCATCTTCTCGATCTGCTGGACCGAGGTCGCGCGCTCACCGCGGCGGCCGTAGAGGTTGTCCTCCTGCCCGACGCGGACGTGCAGACCCATGGCGATTCCCATCGTGCATAGCGGATAGACGTGCCGCATCAGGCCCTCGACCGTGAGCACCGCATTCTGCGGAACGCGGTTGATGAATTCCATTAGGTTGCGCGGATTGGGGCCATCGTGGCCGCCGCCGATGGACACCCAGTTGAGCACGTAGGGGCCCATATACTGGCCTTGCCGAACAATTCGCTCCACCGTCTCGAGGTCCTTGATCGACCCGATCATGAAGTGGGGCTGGATTCCCGCTGCGACGAGCCGCTTCAGATGCTCTTTCACGAAGCCGGGTCCGGACTCGTAGTACATCTCGGTATAGGCGTGTTTGTAATCGGGCTCACCCATCGAGGTGCCGGCAGCGTCCTCGTCCGTGATGAGCTCCATCACGTTCATCTGGTTGGTATTGATCGCAATCGTCACCTGGTCGGGCGCTGGATTCAGCTCGGCGAGCATGTGACGCGTATCGTCGCCGAGCCACTTCGCGGATTCGCCCTCGTCCTTCGGCGCGAAGCTGATCGAGCCGCCGACCTGAAGGATCATCTTCGGCACCGCGGTCCGCAGCCGCTCGAGCATCTCGTTGAACATCTCGAGGCGCTTGGATCCCTTGCCGTCCGGCTCACGAACGTGGACGTGAAGCACGGTGGCGCCAGCGTTGTAGCAGTCGACTGCCTTCTGCACCTGGTCCGCCATCGACACGGCGATGTCGTCGGAATCGCGCGGAAGGAAGCTGGGTGCGTAGGGCGCCACCTGAATGACCAGCGGATCCTGGCTTTCGGGCAGCAGGCTGTCGTCCATGAACTGCATGGTACGGTTCCTTTCAGTCGAAGGTTGAACTGTAGAAGGGGTCGGGAAGCGGTCCGTCGCTAAGGCTTGTCGCTTCGCTGGCGAGCGTGTCGACGAGGCGCTCGCACATCGACACCATTTCTTCGAGCCTGGCGAGCAAGTGCTCGACGTCCGAGTGATCGGAGTCGGTCGAATCTGATCCGGACGCGCTCAAAACGGCTTGTCCCCGACAATGCCCGCGCGCTCCATTTTCCGGACGGCGGGCCAGTAATCCATCACCGCGTAATGCTGCGTGCAGCGATTGTCCCAGATGGCGACGCTATTCGGACGCCAGCGCCATCGCACCTGATACTCGGGGATCGCCGCGCGTGAGATCAGGTAATTGAGCAGGTGCGATCCGCCCGGCGAATAATCCTGTCCGTAGCGAACATTCCCGGACGTGTGAAAATTGGTGAAGTGGGTTGCAAAGCTGTTGACGAACAGCACCCTTTCGCCGGTTTCCGGGTGCTTTCGGACGACGGGATGCTCCGCGTCGGGAAATTGCTCCTTCAGGCCGTGACGCCTTTCGATCGGCATCCGAGCTCCGAACGTCGCCTCGATCGAGTGGCGCGCATAAAGCCCGTCGACGCATTCTTTAACGTGGTCAGGGAGGTCCTCGTACGCTCGACCCATATTCGCCCAGACGGTGTCACCGCCAACAGGGGGGCACTCGAGACACCGAAGAACCGCGCCAAGCGGCGGCTTCTCGCGCCAGGTCGCGTCGCAGTGCCAGGCATTTTCGAAATGCTCGGGCGGCGAATCGAGGTCCTTGTAGATGCAGACCAGTCCCGGATGATCGGGATCGCTTCCGGCGACAGGATGATCCTCCAGAGAGCCGAAGCGGCTCGCGAAGGCGACATGCTCGGCCTTGCTGATCTGCTGATCGCGCAGAAACAGCACCTTGTGATCGAGGAGGGTCTGGCGGATCTCGCCGAACAGATCGTCGTTCACGATCGCCTCGGCGAGGCTGACGCCGCTCAGCTCCGCGCCGATATGCGTGGTGAGCTTGTCGATGCGCATCAGATGACGAAGATCGAGGAGCCGGTAGTCCTTCCGGCCTCGATGTCCCTGTGCGCCTGCACGGCTTCGTCCAGATTGTAACGCTGATTGATCTCGATCTTGATCAGTCCGCTCGCGACATGGTCGAAGAGCGCGCCGGCAAGCTCCGCGCGCTCGGTGGGGTTGGCGATGTAATCGGCGAGCGCCGGACGGGTGAAGTAGACCGAGCCCTGGATCGCAAGCTTGAGCGCGTCGATCGGCGGAAACGGTCCGGAGGCCGTGCCGCAGCCGACGAGCACGCCGCGACGCTTCAACGATTTCAGCGAGGCTTCGAACGTATCCTTGCCGACCGTGTCGTAGACGGTCGTCGCGCCTTCTCCGTCCGTCAGCTCGCGAACGCGCGCCGCGACATCCTCTTCGCGGTAGAAGATGATCTCGTCGCACCCATGCGCTTTGGCCTTTGCCGCCTTGTCGAGCGTCGACACGGTGCCAATCACGCGAAGACCAAGGAGCTTTGCCCACTGCACGGCGATCAGGCCGACACCGCCTGCAGCGGCGTGGATCAGGATCGTGTCGCCGCTCTTCATCCACGGGTTGGTCTTGAGCAGCCAATAAGCGGCGCTCAGCCCGCGCATGGTCATCGCCGCAGCCGTCTGATGATCGATGTCGACCGGAAGCTTGATCAGCGACTGGATCGGCATCACGCGCTCGGTCGAGTAAGCGCCAAGCGGGCTTCCGGTATAGGTTACCCGGTCGCCGACCTTGAAGCCGTTCACGTTCGAACCGACGGCCTCGATGACTCCCGACGCCTCGACGCCCATGCCGTTCGGAAGCGGCACCGGATAATAGCCCTGGCGGAAATAGGTATCCGCGAAATTCATCCCCACCGCGAGGTGGCGGATTCGGACCTCCCCATCCTTGGGGTTGCCGACCGGCAGCTCTTCGACCCGAAGCACGTCCGGGCCGCCGGCCTCATAGAAGCGTACGACTTTTGCCAATGAAGTTCCCGATTGAAATTTCGGCGCGGATTAGCACTAGTCTTCCCGCCCAATTATCGGGATTGCGACAGCCCTTGGTCACCTCGCGACATTCGCTGAGCAGCCACCAGGTCGTCCGGGCGGCGGCTCTGACCGGCTATTTCGAGGTGGCGGAGGAGCTGCGGTTGGACGTGGTGCCGCTCCTGAGAAGCGTCGGCCTAACCCGGACGATGCTCGCCAACCCCGAGCAGATCATCCCCGCACGCTCAGTCGTGCAGCTATTGGAGGACAGCGCGAGCGTGTCGGGCTGCGAGGCGTTCGGCCTCAGAATGGCGGAACGGCGCCATCTCGCGGACCTGGGGATGGTGAGCGTGCTGATTGCCCATCAGGTCACGCTGCGCGACGCGCTCGACGTGCTTGCCGAATACCGTCATCGCATAAACTCAAATCTCACTCTTCAGATTGAAGATTGCGGAGACACAGTTTTCCTGCGCGAGCACCTCGGGCTCAACCCGCCGATGGTCTCGCGCCAGTCGAACGATCTCTCGCTCGGGGTTTTGTATCAGATGTGCCGCGCGGTCATGCCGCCGGGATGGCGACCGCAGTGCATCAGCTTCAGCTACGAGCGGCCCGCTCCGGCAGACCGCGGCGCCTACGATCGGCTGTTCGATTGCGCGCTCGAGTTCGGATCGGACTTTGACGGGCTAGTCGTCGACAAATCAGACCTCGTGCAGGAAAATCCTCGCGCCGACGCAGCGCTTGCGAGCCACGCGCGGCAACTTGTGGCGGCGATCATCGATCCCGGGGCGCGTACGATCCCGGAGGAGGTCGAGCATTCGATCCGCCTGTTGATGCCGATCGGCCGCGCGAGCATCGGCGAGGTCGCCCATGCGCTCGGCAGCAACGTTCGAACGCTGCAACGTCAGCTGGAGCGCGACGGCGCATCGTTCAGCGAGTTGCTCGACCGGGTTCGCGTTCAGGAGGTCAGCCAGCATTTCACGAACCGGCGCCTTAGCCTGACCGACGTCGCTCATCTGCTCGGCTATTCGAGCCTATCGTCATTCAGCGCCTGGTATCGAGGGCGGTTCGGGGAAACGCCGAGCGAAATGCGGCGGAAGGCCGTCGTCAGCGAGAAAGCTTAAGGGAAAAGCCCTGGCGCCAGGGGTTAGACTGCGCCAGGGCTCCCCTCCCCCCGAGAGGGAATCAGTAGCGTACCGTGAACGATGCTCCGACCGTCTGCGGCTCGCCGTGCAGCGGACGGATCGCGATGCTCCCGGTATGCAAGCTGTTCTGAAGGCCGAGCGGGCCGGCCAGGACCTGGTAAAGATCGCCTGCGGAATAATATTGATTCAGCAGGTTGTCGCCGAACAGGGAGAAGGTCCACCGGTCGTTCGGACCGTTCAGGCTGATGCGCGCACCCAGCACCGCATAGGCGGGCTGGATCGTTTGCGGATTGGCGTCGGTGACAATGCCGACGAACTGCTTCGAGAAGAAGGACAGGTTCGACGTCGCGTCGAAGGTCAGGCCGCCGTAACCGACCGACCCGCTGTAATCCACGCCGATGCGGCCGGTCCACTTGGGCGAAAAGGTCGCGGGCTTGCCTTTCAAGTCCTGGCTCTGGCCCTGGTGCGGAAGGTCGACACAGGGAGGCGGAACAACCCCGCTGATCTTCGCGCAGCCGGGAGGGCCCGCGGCGTTCGGATAATTGGTGAACTCCGAATCGAGGTAAGCGACGCTTGCGAACAGCCCGAGATTGCGGAACGGACGTGCGACGCCATCGAACTCGAAACCCTGCTGGCGAAGGTTGCCGACGTTGCGGACGGTGAAGCTGGTACCGTCGAACGAACGGTCCTGATAACCGCTGATGTCCATGCGATAGAAGGTGAGGTTCGCGGTCAGCGCGCGATTGAGCCAGGATGTCTTGGCGCCGAGCTCCCAGTCGCCGACCGTCTCTTCCCCGAATACGCGCTGGGTCGGATCGGAAACGACCTTGGGTCCTGTCGGCGTCTGCACGATCACGTTGGTGAGCGCGGGCGATCCGCCGCCTGAATTGTATCCACCAGCCTTGTAGCCGGTCGAATAGCTGCCAAAGAACAACAGATCCTTCGTCGGCGTGTAGTTGAGACCGAGGCGGTAGGTGAACTTGCCCTGGTTCACGTCCGGCAGGTCCACGTCCTCGGGCGCGCGGAACGGCACGATGAACGGATTGGTGACCGTCTCGAGATAGTCGCCGTGCTTCTTGTCCTTGGTGTAGCGGCCGCCCACCGTCGCGAAGATCTCGTCGTTCAAATGGACGTCGCTCTGCGCATAGGCCGCGTAACTGTGCACGGTCTGGTGGACAAACTGATTGGCAGCATCGTGACCTCCGTTGGACGTCAGGAAACCGTTGCAGGCGTTGCGTACCGGGCCCTTCGCCACGAGCGCGTTGCAATATTGCGCGTTCATGTGGAGGTGCTCTTCGAGCTCGTACTTCTCACCGAAATAATAGAGGCCGGCGACCAGGTCGAAGTGGCCGTCAAACCATTGCCGTTTCGGTGAGATGAACTGCAGCTCGTGATCCTGGCTTTTCGAGCTGTAGACGCCTGTCCGTGAGGCGATCTTCGCAGGCGTGAAGATCACGTCGCCGTCGAGCTGGTCATTCTTCCAGTCGCGATAGCTGTCGATGAGCCTCAGCGTCGAATCGCCGACCGACCAGCTGAGGATGCTCGAAAGTCCCCACTGGCGGTCATCCAGGTCAGCCGTGACGAACTGGTTCATGTTGTTGTCGTGCGTATTGGTGTCGGGCAATTGTCCGCCCAGGCGCAACTTCAACAGCGCAAGATCCTTGGGGTCGACGCTGCTCGCGTCGAAATCCAGGTTGGCGATTCCGTCGCCGGTCGTTTTCGAATAGTCGGCGCGCGCGATCCATTCGATGGGTCCGGCATCGACCCGGAAGCTCGCACGTCCCTGCGTGTCGTCGTGGCCGCCGTACCGCTTCCCGTCCAGGTTGTTGCGCCAGTAGCCGCCGAATGTCTGGCGAAGTGCGGCAACGCGGAGCGCTGCGTGATCGCTGACCGGCACGTTGACGTAGCCGTCGAGCTTGAATCGGTTGCCGGTCCCCGCCTCGCCAGTAACTCGCGCCGACAGATCGTTCTTCGGAGTTGCCGTAACCAGTGACAGCGCGCCGACGCTGGCGTTGCGGCCGAACAGCGTGCCCTGCGGCCCGCGCAGAACTTCGATCCGTTCCATGTCGAGCAAATTGCTGACGATTGCGCCCGCGCGCGGGACATAGACACCATCCACGAAGATCGCGACGCTCGGCTCGATGGCGGTATTGCTCGCGGCGCCGATTCCGCGAATGGCGACGCGGAGATAAGTCGACTGAACGCCCTTGTTCGTTTGGAAGTTGGTCGCAATCTTCGGAAGGTCGGTGACCGTCAGCACGTTCGACTTGACCAGTGTCTCGCCGGAAAAGGCCGCGACCGAGATCGGGACCCGCTGCACGTTCTCCGACCGCTTCTGCGCGGTAATCACGATCTCCGTGTCGCCTGCTGCATTTGCGTTCGGCGTAGTGTCGGTTGCGGGCGCGGATTGTGCGGACTGATCAGCCGCTGCGGGTTGGGCTGCGGCCGCCGGTGACGAACACAGAAATGCCGCTACTGCCGCCGCGCTGACGCAGGCAAGATAATGCTGACGACGAATCACCCTTGGTTCCCTCCCCGAAATGGGGACGGACACTTAGACAGGTCAGCGCGGCCATCTTTCCGTTACGCGTCAGCAACTTTCGGAATCGCGTCAATCGCCATTTTGCGGAGTTTCACTGAAGCTTGCCGCTCGCTTCTCTCAGCTTGGTCGCCAGCCCCGCAGCATTCCGGGGCGATGCGCAGGCGACGAATACAGTATCGTCGCCGCAGATGGTGCCGACGATCTCGGAAAGATCCGATTGGTCGAGAACGACGCCAATCATGTGCGCGGAACCCGGCGGCGATTTGACGACGACGAGGTTCGACGCTGTGTCGATCGACCGCACGAAGTCGCGCAGCACTGCTGCCAGTCGCGGGCCGGCCGGGGCCGGGACTTGCTCCGGGAGGGCATAGCCGAGCTGCCCGCCGCGGCGGACCTTCACCGCTCCGATCTGTTCTAGGTCGCGCGAGATCGTCGCCTGGGTCACTTCAAAGCCGAGCCTCGACAGCCGCTCCGCGAGCTCTTCCTGCTTGGCGAGCGCGCCGCCTCGAATCAGGTCCGCGATCGCGCGCTGCCGCCGTTCCTTCGCATCAGCCATGCGTATTATTATGCATTCACTTGCATAATTATGCAATCCAGCAGATAGGGCGGCCCCTCATGATTCGAACGGCGATCTTTGGAGCCTCCGGCTATGTCGGCGGCGAGTTGCTGCGGCTGATGGCCGCGCACCCTCAGCTCGCGCCCGCCCGACTGTTCGGCGAAAGCAAGGCGGGCCAACCGCTTGCAATGGTCCACCCGCACCTCGCGGCCGCCTATCCGGATACGGTGGTCGAGCGCTTCGACCATGCGTCTTTAGACGGGATCGACCTGGTCTTTGCCGCACTCCCGCACGGGCACAGCCAGAGGCTCGCGAAGACGATTCTCGACCGAGGCATTCCTCTCGTCGACCTCGGCGCCGATTTCCGCCTCGACGACGCAGCGACGTACGAGCGCTGGTACGGGCACGCACACCAGGCGCCGGAGCTGCTCGACCGCTTCGTCTATGGGATACCCGAGCTCAATCGAGAGTCGATCGTCTCCGCCAATGCAGTTGCAGCGGCGGGCTGCTACGCTACTGCGGCCATTCTCGCTCTCCGGCCTCTCGTCGCTGCAGGGCTGGTCGAGGCGAACGGCCTGATCGTCGACGCCGCATCCGGAGTCAGTGGCGCCGGCCGCGAGGCGAAGGAAGCCACGGGGTTCAGCGCGGTCGACGGAAGCTTCGCCGCCTACGGTCTGCTCACGCACCGTCACACCGCAGAAATGGAAATGGCGATCGGCGGGCAGGTGCTGTTCACGCCGCACCTGGTTCCGATGACTCGAGGCATTCTGGCGACCTGTTACGCGACGGCCGTCGCGCCCTGCGACCCGTTGGAGTCGTTAATACAAGCCTATGCTTGCGAGCCCTTCATCCATGTCACCGATCAATTGCCCGCGACGAAGTGGGTCGCAGGCTCGAACGGAGTTCAGCTCACTGCCCGTTATGATGAGCGTACCAGGCGCGTCGTCGTGCTCTCGGCAATCGACAATCTTGGTAAGGGCGCGGCGGGACAGATGATCCAATGCGCCAATTTGATGCTCGGCCTCGATGAGAGCGCCGGGCTTACGGCAATCGGAGTTTATCCATGAGTGTGACCGCCGCAAAAGGCTTTGTTGCGGCCGGATGCCACGCCGGCATCAAGCGGCGGCGCTTCGACATGGCGTTGATCGCCACCGACGATCGAGCGCCCGTCGCTTGCGCGGCCGTCTTCACGCAGAACAGGTTTGCAGCGCCGCCGGTCGAGCTCGACCGCGCCACGCTGAAGGCCAATGGCGGGGTCGCCTCCGCGGTCATCGTAAATTCGGGCAATGCAAATGCCGGGACGGGCAAGCCGGGCTATAAGAATGCGCAGCTGATGGCAGCGGCCACGGGCGACGCGCTCCACGTCGCCAATTCCCATGTCATGGTCTGCTCGACCGGGATCATCGGGACTCCCTTGCCGATGGAGCCGATCCTGGCGGCGACGCCGAAACTTGCGAAGAAGCTTTCGGTCGATGGATCGCACGACGCAGCGCGCGGCATCCTCACTACCGATCACGAGCCCAAGGAGGTCGTGATCGAAGGTTCCAACTTCACGGTCGGAGGGATGGCGAAAGGGTGCGGAATGATCGCGCCGAACATGGCCACCATGCTGGCGTTCCTGACGACCGACGCGGACGTTCCGCGGTCGGTGCTGCAGAAGGCGTTGAAAGTTGCTGCCGACGCGACGTTCAACACGCTGAACGTCGACGGCGCCATGTCGACCAATGACACCGCCATGCTGCTCGCCTCCGGCCGGCGTGGGAAGGTGGATCACGAAGAGTTCGCCGAAGCCGTGCTCGAGGCCTGCCGCGATCTCACCATGAAGATGGCGCGCGACGCCGAAGGGATGACGCGGATCGCGCATCTCACAGTGACGGGCGCGTCCAACGATAATGAAGCGCGCGCCGCAGCCAAGGCGATCGTCGAGAACAATCTCGTCAAATGCAGCTGGTATGGCGGCGATCCCTATTGGGGCAGGCTTCTGGCTGCCGCTGGATCGATCGGAGTCGAGCTCAACGTGCCAAAATCGCGCGTCAGCTATGGCGGGATCGCGGTGGCGAAGGCCGGCGTCGGCATCGATCATGATGGGACCGCGCTCGCCGAGCACATGATGGGCGACGAAGTGCAGATCGAGGTGCACCTTGGCGCCGGGCAGGCATCGGCTCGGATGATCGGGATCGACCTTGGCCCGGGCTACATCAAGGAAAACAGCAAGACGTCATGAAGATCGTCCTGCTCCCTTCCGAGATTGCGACCGTGCTCGTGGAGGCCCTCCCCTACATTCGCCAGTTCGCGGGCAAATCCATGGTGGTGAAGCTCGGCGGAGCAGCGATCGACCGCGAGAGCGACCTCGCGCTCGCGCAGGACGTGCTTCTTCTGCGGAGCGTCGGCGTTCGCTGCGTCCTCGTCCACGGCGGCGGACCGCAAGTGGACGCCATGCTCCGCCGCGTCGGCAAGGAACCCGAGTTCAAGGACGGGCTCCGGGTGACCGACGCGGACACGCTGGAAATCGTTAGGATGGTCTTGGTGGGGAAGATCAACCGCGATCTGGTCGCTACCATCAACAGCCAGGCCGGCAACGAGCCAGTCGCTGTCGGCATCTCGGGTGAAGACGCCGGACTGTTGACCGTGACTCCGGTCGACAAGTCGCTGGGATTCGTCGGCAACGTCACTGACGTCCGCGCGGAGCTTATCCATCGCCTGCTCGACGATGGCCTGACGCCGGTGATCTCGACGATCGGCGCGACTCCCGACGGCCAGCCCTACAACGTCAACGCCGACGAGGCCGCACGCGCGATCGCGGTCGCGATGGGCGCAGAAAAGATCGTATATCTAACCGCCGTCCCCGGACTGCTCGAAGACGCGAGCGACGAGAGCACGCTGATCCCGCGCCTGACCTCGTCGGAGCTTCGCAAACGGATCGCGCACGAAAGCGTCGGCAAGGGCATGATCCCCAAGCTCGGGGCCTGCGCCGACGCCGTCGACCAAGGCGTTGGGTTTGCGCACATTATCGACGGGCGCGTTCAGCACTCGCTGCTCATCGAGCTTCTTACTGATCATGGCGTCGGGACGATGATCAAGAAGGAGAAGAGCTGGTGAGGCATCTTCTCTCGATGCGCGATCTGACCGCCGCGGACCTGCATGCGATTCTCGCCTTGTCCGAGCAGCCGGCCGCGCGTGTGCTTCAGGACAAGGGGGTCGCGCTCTATTTCGAAAAGCCTAGCGCGCGCACCCGCAACTCGATGGAGCTGGCGGCGGCGCAACTCGGCGCCCATCCCGTCTATTTGCAGCCGACGGAGCTCGGCATCGGCAGCCGCGAGAGCGTTTCCGATGTGACGCACACCCTCGCCTGCTATCACGCAATCATCGCCGCGCGTGTGTTCGATCATTCGCTACTGGAGCAGATGGCGGCGGTCGGCGCCGCGCCCGTGCTCAACATGCTTTCGGGGACCGACCATCCTCTGCAGGCGCTTGCGGACCTCCTGACCATCAAGCAGCTTCTCGGCCGGCTCGAAGGCGCCCGCATTGCATTCGTCGGGGAAGGCAACAACGTGTCGCGCTCGCTCGCCGAAGGTTGCGCGCTCGCCGGAGCGGAGTTTGTGATCGCTAGCCCCAAAGGTCATGGCTTCGCGGGGTCGGTCAGCGACCCAGAAGAAGCCGTCGAAGCTGCCGACATCGTCTATACTGACGTATGGGTGTCGATGGGCGGCGAAGACAGCGAAGAGCGCCGCGCCACGTTCGAACCCTATCAGGTCGACGAGGCGCTGATGACCCGCGCTCCCAATGCCTGGTTCATGCACTGCTTGCCCGCTCGCCGCGGCGAGGAAGTCACTGCGCCGGTCATTGACGGCCCGCGCTCGGCGGTCTGGAAGCAGGCCGAAAACAGGATGCACACGGCGCGCGGCGCCATGCTTTGGATGTTGGAACAAGCACAATGACGAACGAGAAGATGAAGGTTGTGCTCGCTTATTCGGGCGGGCTCGACACCTCGATCATCCTCAAGTGGCTGCAGTCCGAATATGACGCGGAGGTCGTGACGTTCACTGCCGATCTCGGACAGGGCGAGGAGGTCGAGCCGGCGCGGCGCAAGGCCGAAATGCTCGGCGTCCGGCCGGAGAACATCTTCATCGAGGATTTGCGCGAGGAGTTCGTGCGCGACTTCGTGTTCCCGATGTTCCGCGCCAATACGCAATATGAGGGCGACTATCTGCTCGGCACGTCGATTGCCCGGCCGCTGATCGCCAAGCGCCAAATCGAGATTGCGCGCAAAGTGGGCGCCGACGCAGTGTGTCACGGCGCGACCGGCAAGGGCAACGACCAGGTCCGCTTCGAGCTCGGCTATTATGCGCTGGAGCCCGACATCAAGGTGATCGCTCCGTGGCGCGAGTGGGAGTACCAGAGCCGCGAGGCGCTGCTCGACTTCGCCGAAAAGCATCAGATCCCGATTGCCAAGGACAAGCGCGGCGAAGCGCCCTTTTCGATCGATGCAAACCTGTTGCACTCGTCGTCGGAGGGGAAAGTCCTGGAAGACCCGGCAGCGGACGCTCCGGAGTACGTGCACCAGCGCACGATTTCGCCCGAGGACGCGCCCGATAATGCGACGACCATCACCGTCGATTTCGAAAAGGGCGATGCGGTCGCAGTCAATGGCGAGAGGCTCTCGCCGGCAGCATTGCTGACCAGGCTCAACCAGCTGGGTCACGACAATGGCATCGGCCGCCTCGACCTCGTCGAGAACCGCTTTGTCGGGATGAAGTCGCGGGGAGTCTACGAAACGCCCGGCGGCACGATCCTTCTCGCGGCTCATCGTGGGATCGAGAGCATCACGCTCGACGGCGGCGCCATGCATTTGAAGGACGAGCTGATGCCGCGCTACGCGAGCCTCATCTACAACGGCTTCTGGTTCGCACCTGAGCGCGAGATGCTCCAGGCGGCGATCGACAAGAGCCAGGAACATGTCTCCGGACGCGTCACAATGAAGCTCTACAAGGGCAATGCTACGGTGACCGGGCGGGAGAGCGACCAATCGCTCTACGACCAGGACCTCGTCACGTTCGAGGAAGACAGCGGCAGCTACGACCACCGCGATGCAGCCGGGTTCATCCGCCTGAACGCGCTGCGGCTGCGCACGATCGCTCAGCGGGCTCGCCGCAACTCCTGAACGTCATCCCGGCCTTGAGCCGGGACCCGTCTTTCTTCACGCTGAAGAAAGAAAGAAGGCCCCGGATCAGGTCCGGGGTGACGAGTTAAGCTCTTCCTTTGCCGCTGCGATCTGTTCTCGGACCCGCTCCGGAGCGGTTCCGCCATAGCTCTTGCGACTGCGAACGGAAGCGTCGACGCCAAGGACCTCGAATATGCGTTCGTCGATGCGGGCGTCGATATCGTGGAGCGAATCAAGCGGCAGGTCGGCGAGGTCGCAGCCGCGCTCTTCCGCCAGCTTCACGGCGCGCCCGGTAACGTGATGGGCCTCTCGAAAGGGCACATCGGCTTCACGTACGAGCCAATCGGCAAGATCGGTCGCGGTGGAGAAGCCCTGGGCAGCCGTCGCGCGCATCTTTTCGGGCACGAACTCGACAGCCTCCACCATTCCCGCCAGCGCTTCGAGTGAGAGCATCAGCAGGTCGCGAGCCTCGAACACCGGTTCCTTGTCGTCCTGCATGTCCTTCGAATACGCGAGCGGGAGGCCCTTCATCGTCGCCATCAGCGACGTAAGCGCGCCGAGGATCCGCCCGCTGTGCCCGCGCACCAACTCGGCGGCATCCGGATTGCGCTTCTGCGGCATGATCGACGAGCCGGTCGAATATCCGTCCGACAACCTCAGGAATCCGAACGGCGCGCTGGCCCAGATGATTAGCTCTTCGGCCAGCCGGGAGAGGTGGAGGCTGCACTGAGCGGCCGCGTACAGATAATCGAGTGCGAAATCGCGGTCGGACACGCTGTCGAGACTATTGGTGCTCGGCCGGTCGAAGCCAAGCGCGTCGGCCGCAGCGTGTCGGTCGATTGGGAAACCCGTTCCGGCGAGCGCTGCCGAGCCAAGGGGACTTTCGTTCATCCGGGCGCGAGCGTCCGAGAAGCGCGAAACGTCGCGGCGAAGCATTTCGTAATAGGCCATCAGGTGATGGCCCAGAGTCACCGGCTGCGCGACCTGCAGGTGCGTGAAGCCCGGCATGATCGTCTCCGCATGCTCTTCGGCGCGGCCAACCAGCACGCGCTGCAGGTTGCGGATTGCATCGATCATCTCATCGCAAGCAGCGCGCACCCACAGCCGGAAATCCGTCGCCACCTGGTCGTTGCGCGAGCGCGCCGTGTGCAGCCGTCCGGCTGCCTCGCCGATCAGCTCGCCGAGCCGGTGCTCCACCGTCATGTGGATGTCTTCAAGCTCGACCCGCTCGGGTACGCCGTCGCGCTCATATTCGGCGGCGATCCGGTCGAGCCCTTCGAGGATCTCCGCCGCGTCACCTTCGCCGATTATCTTCTGATCCCGAAGCATCGCTGTGTGCGCCTTCGACGCCGCAATGTCTTCCCGCCACAACCTCTTGTCGAAGCCGATCGAAGCGTTGATGCGCTGCATCAGCTCGGCCGGCTTCGTCCCGAAGCGACCGCCCCAAGTCCTCTGCGCTGGAGGTTCGTCGGACATCGCTCGCCGGTGCCACGCACCGCCACGAGCGTCAAATGCGCTTGCCGGGACGCCGCTTTGCAGCCATCGCCCGCCCGATGAACATTTGCGTTGTCGGGGCCGGCGCGATTGGCGGCTGGATCGCAGCCCGGCTGGCACTCGCCGGCAACGAGGTGTCGGTCGTTGCGCGGGGGGCAACGCTGGAGGCGATCGATACGCAGGGGCTGCTGCTGTCCGACCAGGGCGACACGCGGTGCGTTGCAGTCGCAGCTGCAACCGACCCGTCCATTCTCGGCGTCCACGACGTCGTCGTGATTGCGGTCAAGGCACCTGCGCTGCCGCAGATCGCACCCAAGCTCGAAGCGCTGATCGGTCCGGAAACGCAGATCGTGCCGATGCTGAACGGAGTGCCGTGGTGGTTCACGGACGATCCTTTGTGGTCGGTCGATCCCGAGGTGACCATCGCCGATGCCGTGCCTGTCGAGCAGGTCGCAGGCTGCGTCGTTCATGCCAGCTGCTATCGAAGCGCGCCCAATCACGTCGTGGTCAAACATGCCGATAAGCTCATTCTCGGCGAGCCCGGCGGCGGCTCAAGCGAGCGTATCGAACAGCTCTGCACCTTGTTCGTCAATTCCGGCATCCATGCCGATCAAAGCGAGAATGTCCGCCGCGCCATCTGGTACAAGCTGTGGGGCAATGCGACGATCAACCCAATGTCGGCATTGACCCGTTCCACGGCCGACAAATTGCTCGCCGACCCGGCCGTTCGTTCCTTCATGGCCGAGGCGATGGACGAGCTTGCGTGGGTAGGCGATGCGATCGACTGTCCGATCGGCGAGAGCGCCGAAGACCGCATGGCGATCACCGCGCGGCTCGGAGCGTTCAAGTCGTCGATGCTTCAGGACGTCGAAGCAGGACGCGCCATCGAGCTCGAGGCGCTTCTAGGAGCGCCGCGCGAGATCGCGGCCCGTGCCGGCGTGCCGACGCCGCAGCTCGACCGGCTTTACGCAATGACTCGGCTGATGGCGGAGAATCTGGAGCTTCTCTAGCCGCCAACGACGACGCGGCCGACGCATTCCCCAAAGCCGATCCGAACCGCGCCCTCGCCTTCGCACCAGGCCTTCAGCGTGATTTCGTCGCCGTCTTCGAGGAAGCTGCGAGTCTCTCCGGACAGGAGCTCAACCGGCAGCTTCCCGCCACTGCTGATCTCGAGCAGCGATCCGAGACCGCCGTTGGAGTCGGTAGACAGCGTGCCGGTCCCGATGAGGTCGCCGGGCTGCAGGTTGCAACCGTTCGAGCTGTGATGAGCGACGATCTGCGCCGCGCTCCAGTACATCGCAGCGTCGGCCGATCCGCGAGAAAGGATATGCGGCGCGGCGCCTTGCCGCCGCATCTGCTCGGTCGTCAGCGTGACCTCGAGCCGGACCGCCAGCGCTCCGCTCGCCCGATCGCCAGCATCGTCGAGATAGGCGAGCGGCTCGGGGTCGCCCGCGGGCCGTGGCGGCATCGCCTTGCGGAAGGGAGCGAGCGCCTGCGGGCTGACCACCCAGGCGCTAACGCTGGTCAGGAAGTTCTTGGCGAGGAACGGCCCCAGCGGCTGATATTCCCACGCCTGGATGTCGCGCGCCGACCAGTCGTTGAGGAGGCAATAGCCGGCGATGTGTTCGGCTGCGTCGCCGACGGCGATCGGCGAACCGAGATCATTGCCCTCGCCGATCCAGATTCCGAGCTCGAGCTCATAGTCGAGGCGGCGGCTCGGCCCGTACTCGGGCGAGTCCGCATCCGGCGTCTTGCGCTGGCCACTAGGGCGCATGACCGGCTCACCGGATACCCGCACCGAGCTGGCGCGCCCGTGATAACCGATCGGGACGAATTTGTAGTTCGGCAGCAGTGGGTTGTCGGGCCGGAACTGCTTGCCGACATTGGTCGCGTGATGGATGCCGACGTAGAAGTCGGTGTAGTCGCCGACGACGCATGGCATGTGCATCCGGACCTCGGTCTGGCCGACCAGCTCAGGCTCGACGTCGTCGCGATAACGCTCGTCGGAGAGCAGCTCGGTCAGCCGCTCGCGAAGCCGGTCCTGCGCGCGTCGGCCGCGCGCCAGCCAAGCGTTGAGCACCGGCTGCGAGAGGTCCTCGCGCCAATCCTCGTCGAGGAGGTCGGCGATCCCGGTCAAGTCGAGCACATAGTCGCCGATCGCAACGCAAGAGTGCCGCCGCCGTTCGCCGACCGAGAAGATGCCGAGCGGAAGGTTCTGGATCGGGAAATCGCTGCCCTGCGCGGTATCGACCCAGGACTTCAACGCAGGATCGTTGGTGGCATCACCGATACTCACGGCAGCTTCGCCTTCGGGAAGCCCGCCCAGGCTTCGTCGTAATCGGACTGCGAGCGCTCGAGCGCCCACTGGGTCGGGCGGTACGGCCAGCAGGTCTCGACCATGAAGGCCATCGTTCCCTCGATCTTGGCCGGCTTGAGCTCTGCTTCGCTCGCCTTGCGCCAGCTTTCGACGTCGGGGCCGTGCCCGCTCATGAGGTTGTGAAGCGAGAGCCCGCCGGGAGCGAACCCATCCGCCTTCGCATCATAGGCGCCGTGGATCAGCCCCATCGCCTCGCTCATGACGTTGCGGTGGAACCAGGGCGGGCGGAAAGTGTCCTCGGCCACCATCCAGCGCGGCGGGAAGATGACGAAATCGGCGTTCGCGCGGCCATGCACGTTGCTTGGACTGGTCAACACCGTGAAGATCGACGGATCCGGATGATCAAAGCTGATCGTTCCGATCACGTTGAAGCGCGACAGCTCGTAGCGATAGGGCGCGTAATTGCCGTGCCATGCAACCACATCGAGCGGCGAGTGGTCCAGCGTGGTTGCCCACAACGAACCCAGCGACTTCTGGACGACTTCGGTCGGCTCGTCCCTGTCCTCGAACCGGGCAACTGGAATTTCGAAATCGCGGGCGTTAGCGAGCGCATTGCTTCCGATGGGACCGAGTTCGGGAAGGCGGAACGGCGCACCATGGTTCTCGGCGACATAGCCGCGCGCTTCGCCATCGACCTCGACCCGGAACTTGACGCCGCGCGGCACCACGCCGACCCAACCCGGCTCTAGCTCGAGCATGCCGAGCTCAGTCAGCACACGAAGCGCGCCCTGTTGCGGGATGATCAGCATCTCGCCGTCCGCATCTACGAAGACGCGGCGCTCCATGCTTTTCGATGCGCGGTAAAGGTGGACCGCGACGCCTTCGAGATCGGCGGGATCGCGGTTGGCGAGCATCGTCACCATTCCGTCGACGAAATCCGCTTCGTCAGGAAGGTCCTCAGGCGGATCCCAGCGCAGGCGGTTGGGCGGGAGCGGTTCCTTCACCGTGCCGGGCGCGAACAGGGTCGCGCCCTTGTAGCGGATGAACGGTCGATGGTCCGCGGTGGGCCTCATCCGGTAAAGCCAACTCCGCCGGTTCTCGTGCCGCGCCATGGTGAAGGCCGTGCCCGACAATTGCTCGGCATAGAGGCCGTAGGCGGGGCGCTGGGGCGAATTGCGCGCCCTGGGCAGCGCGCCTTCGACCGCTTCCGTTTCAAAATGTCCGCCGAAGCCGGTCATGTAGTGCGGCGCGTCCGTCATGGGCGGCGGCGTTACTGCCTCGGCCGTCCAAAAACAAACGGGCGCGGCCCGATAGAGCCGCGCCCGCGCCCGGGCGGGGACTCGCTACCCGCCCGCGCCTTTCGCATCACTCAGCTTTGGTTGACGTTGACGTCGATGCTGTTCGGAACGTTGACGTTGGTGCTGTGCCCACCGAGGCCGAGCTGGCCGCGGAAGAGATAGAGCAGCACCAAAACGACAATAATCAGCAAGACGACGGCAAGCACACCGCCACCGCCGCCACCGTTGCCAGTCTCGACCACCGTTGTGTGTTCGCGTTCCGTGCCGTTGTCATCAGCCATGGAAACTCTCCCTGTTGTCCCCTGTTATGTTGGCGAAACGAACGAACTTTGACGGAAGCGGTTCCGGGAAAGGCACAAGTCGATGAATGCGCGACATTCGCTCCTCATGGTTGTTGTTCTCTCGTCGTGCGGTCCGCAGCGCCAGCCGCAGGAAGCGCCCAGCAACTCCACCACGCCCGCGCTTCCGGTGCCGAGCGCTCGGCCAGGCGTGCAGAACGAAGCCTTGGCCGAGCCTGTGAGAAATGCTGGACCAGCGCCGCAGAACCAGGCCAGTCTCCCCGAACCGAAGGGGCCGATCGACCCCAAGAGCGTCGAGGCGGCCGGGCAGGTGGTCCAACATTATGGAGCGCTGCTTGAGCAAAATCGCCTCGCTGACGCGGCGAAGCTGTGGGGCGATGCCACCACTGCAGCCGAGTTTGCCCGAAAGCTCAACCATCCGAAGGCCCACATGGAGATCGGAGACCTGGGCGAAACCGAGGGCGCAGCAGGCTCGATCTACACGACTATTCCGGTCGTTTTTTACGGCGATGGGTTTCGCCGCCCCGCCGACGTGATCCTGCGCCGAGTCAACGACGTGCCAGGATCGACCGAGGCGCAGCGCCGCTGGCACATTGAGCGGATCGAGCTGAAGGCCCCGGCTTAGAAGCTGTTCAGCGCCGTACCGATGTTCTGCGCCTCATCGATCGCCTGATCGGTGTTGCCCGAGCTGTTGTTGTCCTGCGGTGCGGATCCGGCGAAGTCATAGGCGAACCAGATGATTCCGGCGGCCCACAGCAGGGCCATCCAGCGGCTCTTGAAGATCGTGCTGTTCTTCATCGGGATCATGCCGCGATTGTCTCGCTGCACGCTTAAGAATGCGTTGCCTGCTCCCGGTCCTCTTCGTGCTTCACTTCGCGGTAGGGGAATTGGTCGCGGATTCGAGTGTTGAAATAGATGCCTTTGGAAAAGGCAGAGCGGAAAGTGTCCGCTACTTCCTGCGGCACGTCGGAATAAACATAGCGGCGGCCGGTCGTGAACTCGACCCAGAGCTCTGAATTGTCAGGGCAATAGACGAAACGGCGGATGACCGAGGAGGGCATGAGCGCTGAACGCTTCAGGCCGCGTCTGGAGCCGACAGCTGACTTCTTCTTCGGCTCAACGCTCCCGCCATTCCGCCAAGGGCAAGCAACGCCCCGGCGATGGCCAGCGGAGTCCAGCGGTAATCCTCGAACCAGGTTGAAAGCCCCATGGCGATGATCGGCACGATGACGCTCGAATAGGCAGCCTTCCCCGGCCCGATCCTGCGGACGACCGGGTAATAGAGGCTGAAGGTAAGCACCGATCCCGCCAAGGCGAGATAAAGGAGACCCGCCCAATAAGCCGGGCTACCGTCGATCACGGGAGTTCCGCTTAAAATCAGGGCGAGGATCGCATTGATGATCGCTCCCGCGGCCATCGACCATGCCAGTAGGGACAAGAGAGGCAGTCGCCTAACCTCCGGGCGGGCCTGCATGACGGTAGCGGCGGATGCGCCGAGCATCCCAATGAGCGTGAGTCCAATCCCGGCCGCCACCTGCCGCGAGCTCGCCGCATGCTCTTGAAGCTCGTGGACGAACAGCAGGACGATCCCCGTCACGGCGACGAGCGAACCCCAGGCAAAGCGCACGGTGGGGCGCTGTCCGAGAAAGGCCCAGGCGAGGAGGCTGCTCGGGATGAGGAGCAGGGCGAATACGGTTGCGACGACACCCGACGTAAGGTGCCTCTCCGCGAAATAGACGGAATCGAGGTTCACGCAGAATTGCATGAAGCCGATGAAGAGCGCCGCGGCTATGCCCGCGGGACGGAGACGCAGGCGCTGCCCCTTCCACGAGGCAACCATTGCCATTGCCCCGGCCGAGATGGCGAACCGGTAGGTGACGGACCATAGCGGCGGAACGACGCCGAGCTGGCTTCGAATGACGAGCCAGGTCGAACCCCAGATGACAGTGAAGATTGTGAACGGAAGCGCGACCGAGCGGAAGCTCGAGCCCCCCTCGCCGCTCACAATCCGGCAATCGCCGCGGCGATGCCTTCGAGCGCTTCGCCTTGTTGGTCCCAGCTGGTGACCAGCCGTATTTCGCTCGGACCCCAATCGTAGAAGTCGTAGCCCATGGCGCGCAGGCGCGCGGCCTCGTCCGCAGTCACCGTCAAAAAGATCTCGTTCGCTTCGACCGGATAGACGAGGCGGTCCGGCGCGGCCTTCGCGAGCGCCTGCGCCGCCGCATTCGCCGCGCGCGCATTTTCGAGCCACAGCCCATCCTCGAGCATCGCCAGCAGCTGTGCCGCAAGGTATCGGCCCTTCGACAGCAGATGCCCCGCCCGTTTGCGCCGAACCGCGATCTCGTCGGCGAGCTCCGTCCTGAACAGGATCAGCGCCTCGGCGTTCAGGCCGCCGTTTTTGACGAATCCGAGCGACAATGCGTCGACGCCCGCGCGCCAGGTCATGTCGGCAAGGTTTTCGCCGGTCGTGGCGAGGGCGTTGGCCAGTCGCGCGCCGTCCACGTGCAGAGCGAGGCCATGCTCCCTGGCGAATTCGCCGAGCCGGGCGACTTCGGCGGCGCGATAGACGAGGCCATATTCGGTCGCGTTGGTGATCGAGATCGCCGCCGGCTGGACCTGATGCACGTCCTTGCGAATGGCATCGCACGCCGCGGCCACGGCATGCGGGGTGATCTTCGCGCCGTCGCCGTCGAGGAGGATGAGCTTGGCGCCGCCAGTAAAGAAGCCGGGTCCGCCGGCCTCGTCCACCTCGATATGCGCATCCTTGTGGCAGATGATCCCGCGATAGGGCGGGCACAGCGCCGCTAGAGCAAGGCAGTTCGCCGCGGTGCCGGTCGTCACCCAGAAGGCGCGCACTTCGGTCCCGAACAGCTCAGAGAAAGCGCCGTCGAGGCGGAGGCTGCGCTCGTCGCCGTCATATGCCGTGTCGAGACGATTCGCGTCGGCGATCGCCTGGAGCACCTTGGGATGCGCTGGTGCGGCGTTGTCGGAGAAGAAGCGCATGCCGCGCGAATGACGGCGGCAAGCGAGGCGGTCAATGCGAAGAAATGGTGCTGCCGGTGAGGATTGAACTCACGACCTCAGCCTTACCAAGGATGCGCTCTACCACTGAGCTACGGCAGCATTTTGTCCGAGAGAGGCGCGCCTATGAAGGCGCTCCCGACGCCCGTCAACCCGCTTGCGGACCGGGAGCGCGGGCGGCATGTGGCGCGCATGAGCGGCAAGGACAAGGAACGGGAGGAGCGGCTGGCCGCGGCGCTCAGAGCCAACCTAAGGCGCCGAAAGGCTCAAGCCCGCGAACTCGGCGCCGACGAAGAGAAGAAGGACGAAGCGTAGAGCGGCCGGCGCTCAGGCGTCGCGGTCCCTCATCGGCTTTTCGCCGAGCGCTTCGTCGATCCCGCCGGCAATCGCGTCGCCGATCCAGATGACGGCGCCGAGCACGAGGATGGCCAACACTAGCTGCAGTCCGGTAATCACGAATCGCCTCCGTGATTTCCGTTTATCGTCAATGCATTAAACTCGCAATTAATTCGTGATGACTAGGTTGTCAGATTCCGGGACGCGGGATCATCGGGGCCGGTGCGTGGTGCCCTTTCCCGTTGTGATGAACAAGGCGACCACCGGCTCATCGGCGTCCGCAGTGTGCCAAGCCCCGCGCGGGTTGATCGCATATTCCCCGGGGCCAAGCTCATGGCTTTCCCTGCCGCCGTCCGCCAGCTCCTGGTGAAGCGTCATATGCCCCTGAAGACAGCAGACAACTTCCTCGCCTACCGGATGCATTTCCCAGCTCGTCCACGGCTCCTCGAACCTGAAAAGGCTGACGATCCGACCTTCGTCGAGGTCGTCATGGTGCCGCTCGTCGTAACCGTCGTACCAGTCCATCCCGGTGAACTCGGGCTCGGCGACCGCCTTGGCGCCGAGCCCGAGATGGATCGGGAAATCGTAGAGCGACTTGCCCTTGGTCACTCGGCGCCCATCACGAACGCATTGAGCTTGTTGCCGTCAGGGTCGCGGAAATAGCCTGCATAGAAGCCGCCTCCGCGGTCGCCGGGAGCGCCTTCGTCGCTGCCGCCGTTGGCGAGTGCGATGTCGTAAAGCCGCTGGACCTGGTCCCTGTCGCTCGCCTGGAACGCAACCATGACGCCATTGCCGACCGTCGCCGGATTGCCGTCGAACGGGCGCGTAAGGCCAATCCCGGCGCCGCCGTCGGGTTTGCCCCAGGCGATGAACTGTTCGTTGTCCATCATCCGGCCGACGCCGAGCTCACCGCAAAGAGCATCGTAGAATCTGGACGACTTCTCGCGATCGTTGGTGCCGAGAGTCACGTAGCCGATCATTGCGCTTCTCCTCCGAGTCGAGTGGAGAACATTACAAGAACGACGTTATCCGGTCAAAGCGGAGCGCAAGCTTCCCGGAGCCATTCGAGGTCGCTGCCGCCAAGCGTCGGTCCGATCTTCGCCATGACGTGCGCATGGTAGCAGTTGAGCCAGACCAGCTCCTCGGGGTCGAGCATCTGGACGTCGATCAGCCGGCGGTCGATGGGAGCGAAGGTCAAGGTCTCGAAGCCGAGCATCTCCTTCTCCGCGCCCTCGATCTCGCGCGGAACGACCAGCACGAGATTCTCGATGCGGATGCCGTACTCTCCCGTCTTGTAATAGCCGGGCTCGTTGGAGATGATCATGCCCGCCTGGAGCGGCTCATCCCCGCCGGACTGCGAGCTTCCGACCGGCGAGATGCGCTGCGGACCTTCATGTACCGCGAGGAAGCTGCCTACGCCGTGGCCGGTGCCGTGGGCGTAATCGAGGCCGGCTTCCCACAGAGGCCGCCGAGCGAAACTGTCGAGCTGGCTCCCGCGCGTTCCCTTCGGGAAGCAGGCGGTGGCGATGGCGATATGACCCTTGAGCACGCGCGTGAAGCGGTCGCGCATTTCCCCGGTCGGCTCGCCGATCGGCACGGTGCGGGTGATGTCGGTGGTGCCGTCGACATACTGCCCGCCCGAATCGATCAGGTAGAGCGTGCCCTTCTCGAGCTTTCGGTTGGTCTTCTCGCTCGATTTGTAATGGACGATGGCGCCATTGGTGCCGGAGCCTGAAATGCTGTCGAACGAAAGGTCGCGTAGCTCGGGACTTTCGCGCCGAAGCGATTCAAGCTTGTCGGACGCGATCAGCTCGTCGACGTCGCCCTTCGGCGCTTCTTCGTCGATCCAGTGGAGGAAGCGGGCGATCGCCGCCCCATCCCGAGTCTGAGCGGTCTTCTGGCCGGCAATCTCGGCCGGGTTCTTGAGCGCCTTCGGAAGGATGGTCGGGTCGCGCAGCGGCAGGACCTTGGCGCCCGCCTTCTCCAGCGCTTCGAAGATCGCCGCGACGGCGCGCTCCGGATCGACGACCACGGTCTTGCCCTTGAGTTCGGTGAGGGCGCTCTCAAACTCGGATCGCTCGTGCAGGCGAACTCCATTGCCGAGGTGCTGGCGGACGTCCGGCCCGATCTTCTCGCTAGCGACGAACAGGTCTGCGGTACCGTCGGCATGGACCACGGCATAAGCGAGCGCGACCGGCGTGTGCGTCACGTCTGCCCCACGGATGTTGAAAGCCCATGCGATGGAATCGAGCGCCGAGAGAACGGCGGAGTCGGCGTGATGCTTCACCAGCCAGTCGCCGATCTCGGTCCGCTTTTCGGCCGCCGATTTGCCGGCATATTGGTCGGACTGCACGACGAGGTGTGCCTTCGACGCCTCGGGCCGGTCGGTCCAGATTTCATCGATGGGATTGCGCTCGACCGGGACCAGCTCGGCACCGCGGGTCGCTAGCGCCTCCTTCGCCTTCTTCACCCAGTCGCGCGTGTGCAGCCAGGGATCGTAGCCGATGCGCGCGCCCTCAGGCGCATGCCCCTCGAGCCACTGGGTCGTGCTCGTCTCGGGCACCGACTGGTAGCTCCATTCGGTTGCGCTGACCTGGCTGCGGACCTGCAGCGTGTAGCGCCCGTCGACGAAGATCGCCGCTTCCTCGGGAAGAACGACGGCCGACCCGGCCGAGCCCTGGAATCCGGTCAGCCACGCCAGGCGCTGGGCATAGCTTCCGACATATTCGCTCATATGTTCATCGGTGAGCGGGACGACGAAACCGTCGAGCTTCTCGGCCTTCAGTTGCTCACGGAGGGCCTTGAGGCGATCTGCATAGGTGGACATGGGCTAACTCCCTCGACGCTGAGCTAGTCCAACATGCGTCAATCTTAAAGAGGCGGGCCAGGCTGGCGCTGGATTCCGCCCAGACAGTCGATCCGCTCCTGGGATCATTCGTCCGCGCGGGATCAGTTGAATCCCTGATGGCAGCCCCGCGCCGCGCCCGTCAGATTCATGCCACGCACCAAGGGAAAGCAGCGGAAAAATGAACACGATTCGACATTCGCTTCTCGTCACGGGCCTCGTCGTCGTCGCCGCCGGCGTCGGTTCTGTCCCTCAGCAGGCCTCCGCGGCAACCGCCGCCCAGCTGAACGCGCAGGGCACCGCGGCGCTTCATCGGCTCTACGCCCAGTCGGACCGTGCCGTCAGATATGGCCGCGATGCCCACGCGATCCTGGTCTTCCCGAAGATCGTCAAGGCCGGCTTCATCGTTGGTGGGCAGGGCGGTGAAGGCGTGCTCTTCGTGCGCGGCAAGCCCGCCGGCTATTACAAGATCGGCGCCCTTTCCTATGGACTTCAGGCGGGCGGACAGTCGTTCAGCTACGCACTCTTCCTGATGAACGAGAAATCGATTGCCTATCTGCAAAAGAGCGATGGCTGGGCAATCGGTTCGGGGCCGAGCGTCGTCGTCGTCGACAAGGGCGCGGCCATGAGCACGACCTCCACGACCCTTGCGCAGGACGTCTACGCCTTCCCGTTCGGCCAGAAGGGGCTGATGGCGGGCATCGGCCTCGAAGGATCGAAGATCAGCCGGATCACGAAGTAGGCTTCGCCCCTTCCCGTAGCCGGTCTCCGCGCTAATAGCGCGGACATGGACAAGCCCGTCAGTCTCCCCGCCCCGCCAATCGCAGAGCAGCGGCCGTATAGCTACGAGCGCCACGGCGTCACGATCGAGGACCCGTGGCACTGGCTTCGCGATCCGAAATATCCCGAGGTCGATGATCCCGACGTGCTCGCCTACTTGCACGCCGAAAACGCCTACTTCGAGACATGGGCCGGACAGCACAAGGACCTGGTCGAGCAGCTGTTCGAGGAGATGAAGGGGCGTGTGAAGGAGGACGACAGCTCGGTCCCGATCCGCGACGGCGATTATCTCTATTGGTGGGCGTTCAAACCCGGCGAGCAGTACCGCAGCTGGTATCGCAAGCCCGTCTCAGGCGGTGAGGACGAGCTGATCCTCGACGAACCGGCTGAAGCGCATGGCGGCCATTATTTCCGCCTTGGCGCACTGGAAGTGAGCCCCGATGGCAAGCTGCTGGCGACTCTTGCCGATTATGACGGCTCCGAGCGGTTCCAGCTGCGGATCCGCGACCTGGCGACGGGCAAGGACACCGAGACGGTCACCACGGTCGGCATCGGACAGCCCGTGTGGAGCACCGACAGCGGCGGGATCGTTTTCACCGAGGTGAACGACAATTGGCGCAGCTACCGCGCGCGCTATCACCGGCTCGGGCGCCCGGCCGACGAAGACATCACGCTCTATGAGGAGACGGAGGAACTCGGCTTCACCGTCGGCATTTCGAGGTCGCACGACAGGAGCCTGGTCTTCGTTTCGACCGGGGACAATGCCACGAGCGAGGTTCGGTTCGTCTCGGCCGACGACCCCTCGCAGCCGCTGACGCTTATCTCGAAGCGCCAGCCGAACCGCGAATATCATGTCGACGCCGCGCATGGGAAGCTGTGGATCCACACCAACGACACGCATGTGAACTTCCGGCTCGCCGAGGCGGACTTTTCGGCGCCGGGCGAATGGCGGACCGTGATCGAGGGATCGGACCGGGTCTATCTGACAGGGGTCACCTCCTACCGCGATCATCTCGCGATCAGCAGCCGGGTGGACGGCCTCGACCAGCTCCTGCTGCGGACCTACGCGGGCGAGGAAATCCGGATCCCGTTCGACGAGGCAAGCTACAGCGCGTCGTTTGCGGGCAACCCGGAGTTCGCTCCGGACAGCTACCGCCTCGGCTATTCATCCATGGTCACGCCGGTGACGATCTATGATTATCACCCGGAGCGCGGCGAGCTCGAGGTTCGCAAGGTCCAGGAGATCCCTTCGGGCTATGACGCTTCGCAATATGCGACCGAGCGACTGACGGTCAGCGCGCGCGACGGCGTCCAGGTGCCGGTGTCGGTCGTGTACCGCAAGGGTTTCGAGAAGAACGGCGAGGGAAAGCTCTTCCTCTACGCATATGGCGCCTACGGAATCGCAATTCCGCCCGTGTTCAACGCGAATCGGATGAGCCTTCTCGACCGCGGCTGGGCATGCGCGATCGCGCACATCCGGGGCGGCGACGACCTCGGCTACAAGTGGTTCCTCGACGGCAAGCTCACCAAGCGAACGAACACGTTCAACGATTTCGTCGATGTTGCGAAAGGGCTCGCCGCGGCCAAGTTCACCAAACCCGGTCGAATCGCGATCAACGGAGGCTCCGCGGGAGGTGAGCTTATGGGAGCGGTGGTCAATTCAGACCCGCAGCTATGGGGCGCAGTCGTCGCCGACGTGCCCTTCGTGGACGTCGTCAACACGATGCTCGACGACAGCCTGCCGCTGACTCCCGGCGAATGGCCCGAGTGGGGCAATCCGATCACCGACGAAGTCGCCTTCCACTACATCCACAGCTACTCGCCGTATGACAATGTGTCGGCGCAAGCCTATCCGCCGCTGCTGATCACCGGTGGCCTGACCGATCCGCGCGTGACTTATTGGGAGCCGGCCAAATGGGCGGCGAAGCTGCGCGCGACCAAGACCGACAGCAACCTTCTGCTGCTGAAGATCAACATGGGCGCCGGGCATGGCGGCAAGTCCGGCCGCTGGGACAAGCTCCACGAAGTGGCGGAGACCTATGCGTTCATGATCACGCAAATGGGATGACCAACCCCGTATTCGAAATGAGGCTAACGGCGGGCCCCGAGCACATCGACGAGCTTGGGCACGTCAACAATGCGGTGTGGGTGCAGTGGATCCAGCAGGTCGCGGTCGCTCATTGGGAGGCGGTTGCCGACGCGGCGCACAAGGATTCGTACTTCTGGGTCGTGGTGCGGCACGAGATTGATTACTTGCGCGCGGCGCACCAAGGCGACGCCGTAACCGCCCGCACCTGGGTCGGCGAGGCTCCGAAGGGAGCGCGGTTCGACCGGCTGATGGAATTCACCGGCCTGGATGGGAAACTCTGCGTTCGCTCGCGGACGCAGTGGGCGATTATCGACAAGGCGCTTGGCAGGCCGATCCGGGTGCCGGCGGAAGTAATAGCGCCCTTCGTTTCGGAAGGGTAAGCACCCGGCCTATGAACCGGATCATCCTCTACGATTATTTCCGTTCCTCCGCCGCCTACCGCGTGCGGATCGCCCTCAATCTCAAGAAGGTCGAATATGAAAGCCGCCAGGTCGACCTTCGCGACGACGAGCAGAAGTCGGACGAATATCGCTCCCTAAATCCGCTAGGCCTGGTGCCGATGCTGGAGATCGACGGGCACCGGCTGACCCAGAGCCTTGCGATCATCAACTATCTCGACCTGCGCTTCCCAATCCACCCGCTGATCCCGGCCGCGGCCGCGGAGCGAGCGCATGTCGTCGCAATGGCGATGACGATTGCCTGCGACATCCACCCGCTCAACAATCTTCGCGTGCTCAAATATCTGAAGCACGAGCTCGGGCATTCACAGGAAGACGTCGACCGCTGGTACGCGCATTGGATCCGCGAAGGTCTTCCGGCGCTCGAAGCCATGGCAAAGCCCAAGGCCGGCAAGTTCCTGTTCGGTGACGCGCCTACGGGCGCCGACGTCTGCCTGGTGCCGCAGCTCTACAATGCGCGGCGCTTCAACGTGCCGATCGACGATTTCCCGACATTGCTCCGGGCCGAAGAGAATGCGAACAATATCGAGGCGTTCGCCGCAGCGCACCCCGATCGCCAGGAGGTAGCCGCATGAACCGCGTGGACAGCATGAGCCGAATGATCCCGGCCGGCGGGCCGCTGGAATCGGTCGACATTCCCTCCCTGGAGGGCAAGGTTAGCGACGAGGAATGGAACCTTCGGATTGATCTCGCCGCCGCATACCGGATGGTCGCCAGCTACGGCTGGGACGACCTTATCTTCACCCATTTGTCGGTGCGCATCCCGGGCCCTGAGCATCATTTCCTGCTCAATCCCTATAATCTCATGTTCGAGGAAGTGACGGCGAGCTCGCTGATCAAGGTCGACGTCGACGGCAATCCGGTCGAGCCGACTCCGTTCATCACCAATCCCGCCGGTTTCACCATCCATTCGGCGGTGCACATGGCGCGCGAGGATGCACATGCGGTGATGCACCTCCACACGCCGCACGGACAGGCGGTCAGCGCTCAGGGCGACGGACTGATGCCGCTGACTCAGGCGGCGATGCTGGTCCGCGAGGACCTCGCCTACCACGATTATGAAGGCATCGCCGTCGACCTCGACGAGCGCGAGCGGATCGTCGCCGACCTCGGACAAAAGAACCTGATGCTGCTGCGGAACCACGGCACGATGGCGGTCGGCGAGACGATCGGCGAAGCGTTCATCCGCCTCTACACGCTCGAGCGCGCGTGCCAGGCCCAGGTGATGGCGCTTTCCGCAGGCGACAATCTCAACAATCCGCCGCAGGGCGCTCCGGAAGTCGCAGCGCAGCAGGGTCAGATCGGCCTCAAGCTTGCCGGCAACTTGCTCGCCTGGCCCGCGCTCAAGCGAAAGGCCTACCGTCTCGATCCAGGCTTCGCCACCTAATCACTTTCCATATTGGAAAGTTTTCACTTGCCAGATCGGAAAGCGACGATTACGGCTTTCCAATCTGGAAAGTGAAAGGAATGGGGAATGGATCAGACGGAAGCGCTTTCGGCTTTGGCCGCAAAGAATGCGGCGGAAGCGCAACTCGCGCGCGCCTGCAACTGCCCGCCATGGCGGCACGCGGTCTTCGGCTTGCTGATGGGCGCGCTTGTCGCGAGCCCGGCATTCGAAATCGCGATCCGAATGGCGATCCTCGCAGCAATCCTGTGCTGCATTCCGATCATCATCCAGTCGGACCGCAAGCGGATGGGGATGTTCATCAACGGCTATCGGCGCGGAAAGACGCGCGTGGTCGCCATCGGGATCCTGGCGGTCGAGCTGTCGATGTATGCGCTCAGCGCTTATTACGGGATGGAGCTTCACAATATGGTGATCCCGCTCCTGCTTGGCGCCGCGGGGGTGCTGGTCGGCATCTGGGGCAGCATGATGTGGCAGCGGGTGTTCGTCCGCGAGCTCACGGCGTGACGATGGAGGTTCCCAGCGGATTCGACGCCGTCCTGCACCCACCGGCGCGGCTGCAGATCGCGGCGGTGCTCGCGCAGGCCCAGGACGCGGAGTTTGCGCTTCTCAGGTCAATTACCGGGGCGAGCGATTCGGTGGTGTCGAAGCATCTCTCGGCAATGGCGGATGCAGGATACGTCAGCCTTCGAAAGGCCGCCGCCGACGGCCGCCAGCGTACCTGGGCGAGGCTGACCTCGAGCGGGCGCGCGGCGTTTCGAAGGCATGTGAAGGCGCTGGAGGCGCTCGCGACCGCTGTTGCAAGCGGCGATGAGCGCGGGCACACCGAGGAGGTGACCGACACCCGGCGAACAGCTTGAGCCGAAAGGCCGCCAGCGTCACTGACTATCGCGCGCTCGCCAAGGCGCGGCTGCCGCATTTCCTGTTCGAATATGTCGACGGCGGTTCGTACGACGAAATCACGCTCCGACGGAACGTCGAGGACCTGCAAGGCATCGCGCTTCGCCAACGAGTGCTGCGCGACGTTTCGAAAATTGATCTCAAGACCAGCTTGCTGGGACGCGAATGGGCGTTGCCGGTCGGCCTGGGACCGGTCGGGCTCGCCGGCCTCTATGCCCGTCGCGGCGAGGTGCAGGCCGCACGAGCCGCCGCCGCGGCAAACGTGCCGCAGATCTTGTCGACGGTCAGCGCCTGTTCGCTTCGCGAGGTCGCGGCCTGCGGTCACGTCCCCTGGTTCCAACTCTACTTCGTCAAGGATCGCGGCTTCGTTGCGGACATGATCGCGACGGCGAAGGACGTCGGCTGCGCTGCCCTCGTCCTGACGGTCGACCTGCCAGTTCCAGGGTCGCGATACCGCGATGCGCGGGCCGCCGGCGGCGGGCTTCGGCGCATGAGCGAGCTGGTGAGCCGGCCCGGCTGGCTCTGGGACGTCGGCATTCGCGGGCGCCCGATCAGCTTCGGCAACTTGGAGCCCATCGTAGGAAAGCGCGCGCCGCTTGCCGATTTCCAGGCATGGATCCACGCCAATTTCGACGCTTCGGTCGGCTGGAAGGACGTCGACTGGGTTCGCAAGCAATGGGACGGTTCGCTGGTCATCAAGGGCATCCTCGATCCCAATGACGCCAAGCAAGCATTGGCCAACGGCGTCGACGCTATCGTCGTTTCGAACCACGGCGGACGGCAGCTCGACGGCGTGATGTCGTCAGCGCGAGCTCTTCCGGGGGTTGTCGATGCGGTGGGCGGGCGCATTCCGATTCTGGCAGACGGCGGAGTCCGCTCGGGTCTCGACGTCGTTCGCATGCTCGCGCTTGGCGCCGACTTCGTGCTGCTTGGGCGTGCCTGGGCCTATGCGCTTGCCGCGGCGGGCGAAACAGGCGTTGGCCATGTGCTGGGGCTGATTGAGGCCGAGATGCGCGTCGCAATGGCGCTGACCGGCCACACGAGCATTGCCGGGCTTGATCGGTCCGCACTCGCGTGAGGCGGCTCAGGCGACGTTCCTGATCGCCCCGCCCTCTTCCTTGAACAGCCGGTCGACATCGGATGAGGCCATCGGCTCGGCGAACAGGAACCCCTGCACAGACGAGCAGCCGTGAGCGCGAAGCTCCATCAGCTGTGCAGTTTCCTCGACGCCCTCGGCAGTTGTTTCGATGTTCAGCGCATTGGCGAGCTCGGTGATCGCGCGCACGATCGCGCTGGCGCCCTCTCGCGTGAGGAGGTTGTGGATGAAGCTTCGGTCGATCTTCAGCTTGTCGAACGGAAAGCTCTGCAAATAGCTGAGCGAGGAATAGCCGGTTCCAAAATCGTCAAGCGCCACGCGCACTCCGAGCGCGCGTAGCGCGTGCAACAGCCTCAACGTCGTCTCGCTGCCCTCGAGGAAGATCGATTCGGTAATCTCGACCTCGAGCCGGCCGGGCGCGAGGCCGCTCGCCGCCAGCGCGCGAAGGATCGTCTCATGAAGCGCTCCGCGGTGAAACTGGACCGGGGAGACGTTGACGGCGATCCGCACTTGCTCAGGCCAGCGCGCGGCCTGGGCACAAGCTTCGCGGATCACCCAGGCCCCGATTGGGACGATCAGTCCGGTGTCCTCGGCAACCGGGATGAAATCGACCGGCGAAATAAGGCCGCGCTTCGGATGGTTCCAGCGGATCAGGGCCTCGAACGAGCAGATGCAGTTATGCTCGAGATCGAACAGCGGCTGGTAGTGGAGCTCGAACTCGCCGCGGTCTACCGCGACCCTCAGATCGGACTCGAGCTGTCGCCGCTCCTGCGCCCGCTGGTTGAGGCTCTCCTCGAAGAAGGCATAGGTCCCGCGTCCTGCCTCCTTCGCCCGGTAGAGCGCGAGATCGGCGTTCCTTAGCAGCATCCCGCTGTCCCTGCCGTCGTCCGGCGCGATCGCGATTCCAATGCTGGTCGAAGAGACGATCTCATTGCCGTCGATCATCACGGAACGGGTGATCGCTCCGAGAATCTCGCGCGCGAGCCGGTCGATCGAATCGCGATCCTCGCCGACGCTCTGAAGGACGACGAACTCGTCGCCGCCTAACCGACCGACGAAATGTCCCCGAGCGGCGTGGCGCAGACGATGCGCAGTCTCGACCAGCAGTGCGTCGCCGGCTGGGTGACCGAGCGTGTCGTTGATCACCTTGAACTGATCGAGGTCGAGGCAGTGCAGCGCAAACAGGCTACCGCTGCCCTCCGACCCACGGAACAGTTGCTCGAGCTGCTGCTGAAACATGGTGCGGTTCGGCAGGCCAGTCAGAACGTCGTTGAAGGCGAGTTGCGTGATGCGTTGCTCGCGCTCAACGATCTTCCCAACCATTTCGTTGAAGCTGGTCGCGAGCCGCGCCAGCTCGTCGGTGCCCCGGACTCGGACCTGCACATGCTCTCCCGCGGCAAGGCGGCCTGCCGCTTCGTCGAGCCGTGCCAGCGGCCGCGTGATCCGGCCTGCCGCGCGCCAGGTGGCAAATCCCATGAGCAACAGGCCAAGCAACGTCATAACGGCAAGGCCGAGCTGAAGCTTGCGCGCGTCGGCGAGCGCCTCCGCCTTCGGATAGCCGAGGAGGAGGATCGCCTGCTCGCGACCGGAGAAGGTCGGTAGCGGCTTGGCGAGCATGATCGAATTTTCGCCGGCCACGCGCATCTCAAAGGTTCTGCCTCGGACATGCTGTTCGGCAATGCCGGCCGCCTGGCTGCTGAGCGCAGACATGCTTCCGGCGGCCTCGAACCAGCGTCTGTCGCTCTCGGCGAGGACCGCTGCACGAAGCGGGATTGCGGAGAGACGCTCAAGCCCCCGCATCTCGCGCGGATCGAGATCGGCGGCGAAGACGACCCAGCCGATCAGCGTCGGCGCCATGATCGGTGCGGCGACGAGCTGCCGCGGCCGTCCGGCAAGAACGGAAACTCCGGTGAGGCGACCGTCGTCCAACGGGTCCCACAGGCGCTCGCTTTGGCTGGCCGGGATCGAAGGATCGATTGCGGTGACCTTGCCGTCCGCACTGACGATGAAGGCACTTCGAACCTTGAGCCGCGCCGCCGCATTGCCGAGCGCCGACTGCATCGTCGCATGGTCTCCCGTCGCCACAGCCGCGCGGAATCCGAAATCGCGCGCAAGCAACTGCGCCGCGTTCTGGAGCTCGTGAGCGCGCTGCTGCCACAGCCTGTCATAGACGGCTCCCGACGATTGCAGCTGGCTTTCGACCCGCCGCGAGGTAGCGCCCGAGATGACCGTTGAGAGCGCCGCCGACACGACCAGCATCGCCGCCGCGAAGAGCAAGGCGAATTGGACCGTGAGGCGCGTGCTCAGCGATCGGAACGAGCGCACCGGTCAATAATCCATCGGCATCGTCGGCGGCGGCGGTCGCAAGCGGATTGAGAAGCTGGCGATGTGCTGTCCGGCGGCAATCGATTCTTGCATCAAGCCACCGGGTGCGCGCAGATAAGGGTGCCAAACGGTGAGGCGCGCAGGCGAATTCGGCGGGTCGAAGGCTACCAGCCCCTGGGCATTGGTGCGTCCCGTCCAGGTGCTGTCGGTGACGACGATGAACGCGCTCATCTGGTCGTGGATGTTGCAGCCGAGGGCGACCACCCCGGGCTTGTCGAAATGAACAGTTCGCGACTGGTCTTTCGCGAAAAGTTTCAGCTCGAACCTTTTCGCCGCCGAGAAGGAATAGACATGGTGCTTGGTGTTATCGAGGTTCGGGAAAGAGACGTCGGCCCCGACCGGCACGATGGTCAGGAAGGGATGGAATTGGAGGTTCTGCTGCGAGACGACGTACCGTCCGCCGGACTTCGGGGCGCGCGCGCCGGTGGAAGGATAGAGCGTGACCACGGCGTCGCGCACCGGCTTTCCGGCGGAATCCACCACGCGCACCGTTAGTGCCCCCGCGTTGAGCGGCGCGGACAGGGCCAGCCCCGCCGCGAATGCCAAGAGTCCACGCACCATGGGGTGAGGTTAAGCCAGGAACGGTAAACTTCCCGCCGCCCGAGATGGTTACCAGTGGATTCGGAACTCCGCCTGGAGCTGGGTCTGACGCTGGCGCGGCTCCAGGCCCACATCCTCGCGATCCTCGCGACGGCTTGAGACGTGGAGCAATTCGACGAGGCCGGTGAAATGCTCCCAGTCGCGCTTGCCGCAGATCATCGCGGACCAGCCGCTCTCGTCATAATCGTCGCCGACCACGCTGCCGCGATTGCGCGTGTTGAAAGCTTCGCCGCGTGCCGCCAGGCCGAACGGACCGAACGAATGGACGAGCATTGCGAAGGCCGAACGAAAGCGATTGTCCACCCACCGCCGGCCCTCCTCGGTGAAGCCCATGCGGGTATGGCCGGTGACCGCCTGGGCCTCGAGGCTCGTGCCCGCGCCGAAGTTCGCCACTGCGCCGACATTGGTGAACTGGGTTCGCCAGCCCCACTCATTGTCCAGGTTGAAATCTTCGGGCTCAACGCGATTGTCGTAATGGAACAGCTCGAGCCGAAGAGGAATGGGCGGCTGCCAGCTGGCCTTCGCATAATAGCCCGGCCGGCGGGCAAACCCCTCATGAAGATCGATCAATGGGTGCGTGTACGGCGCCTGATACTCGGCGATCTCGCCATCGAGCGGAGGCAGCGGCTGGCGGTTGAAGGCGAGCGTCGTGCGGTCGTGAAGCGCCCAGCCGCGGAAGGTGAGCAAGGTTCCCGACGTGTCGTTGGCGGCGAAGAGGGCCATCGTCAGGCGCAGCTTCTGATCGCCGGGCGAAACGGCGATCGTTCCTTCGACGGCGGCAGGACGAACCTCTTCGGCGATCCAGCTGTTGATTGCCGAGGGCGTAATCGAATCCGCTACGTGCCAGTCAGCGCCCTGATGCTCGAGGCTGACTGGCGGCCACATAAGCCCGGCGCGAGCGGTGAAGGACGTGACGCCGGAACCCCGCATCGGCCGGAAGCTCAGATAGGCCTGGCTTAGTCCCGCTTCAGTCCGCTGTCCGCCCTGGAGAGATCCGACCACGGTGGCGGAGAACGCCCAGCTGAATTGCGGCTGCCAGACGAGGTTCGCGTTGCCCAATTGTGGCTGGACCCGAAGGTCCCCGCCGCTGCCGGAGCGGAGCTTGCCGAAGCCGCCATCGGCCCAGCCTTTCTCGCCGCCGACCGCGACGAGCCGGACGTCGCCGCTGAGCTCGAACGTGTCGGGCGCGAACAGACTGAGATCGGACGCGGCCGCCGGCGCCGGCCAAAGCCCCGCGAGCGCGCAGCCGAGGGGCAGCGCGCTGCCGATACGCAGGCGTCGAACGGCGCAAGCCATGGGGTGGTGGCTAACGAATTAAGGTTAAAAGTCTGGACACTAACGCGCGTTAGCAGGCGCGCCGAATTGACGGTCCTGGCAGTCCCCCGGACCGCCAGGCTGCGTCAATGGTCGGGGAGAGAGGATTCGAACCTCCGGCCCCTGCCTCCCGAAGACAGTGCTCTACCAGGCTGAGCTACTCCCCGACCGGAACCCGCTTTAAGTGCG